>Ga0210385_10000024_pt1 | contig 239247 bp, 200 predicted proteins | sample IncBWH26OmetaG_FD_160107 | JGI IMG/M metagenome (GOLD analysis project Ga0210385, IMG submission 160107) | Forest soil microbial communities from Barre Woods Harvard Forest LTER site, Petersham, Massachusetts, United States - Inc-BW-H-26-O ...
TTGGTACCGCAGCAGTTACTGACAATCGTAACAGCTCACAAGCATTTGCAGGTAACTATGGTCACCTTGATGCATATGGAAACGTAGTGAACGGAGCTGGTAATGCGCCTGGTCCAGGCGCTGCTACTTCAGCATCAATGCCTACCAATGAATATTACTGGCAAAATGTGGGTAGCAGTTTTATTGGTCCGACAAGCACATCTATTTTCGATGCGTCATATGTGCGTATCAGCCAGATCAATCTTACTTATGACCTGCCACACAGGTTAATTACAAAGGCTCATTTTACAAAGATTGCATTCACTGTTTTTGCTAATAATCCTGTTCTCTGGACCAAATATCCGGGTGTTGACCCTGAAACAAGTCTTGCAGGACCATCTAACGGACAAGGCCTGGATTATTTCAATAACCCCGGAACAAAGAGTTATGGTATTCGTTTAACACTTGGACTATAATCTCAACCTACTATTAATATAAAAAGAAATGAGAAACTTTAAATCATATATAACAGCGGCGGCCATAGGAACTATGTTGCTTACCTCTGTTTCGTGTCAAAAAAGCTTTTATACAAAAGCTAACAATAATCCAAACTCACCAAAATCAGTCCCTAACGGAACCTTATTATCTGGTATAGAAGTAACACTGGGTTATATTGAAGGTGGTGATTTTTCACGCTTTGCCTGTATGTTTACACAGCAAATTTGTGGATACAGCCGTCAGTCGGCAGCATATTTTCAATATATATTCACAAACCAGGATCCTGAAACTGCCTGGGACAATATATATGATGATGTAATGTCTAACAGCTACCAGCTTATGACCCAGGCGCAACAAGGTGGCAACCATGAATATTATGGAATGGGCGAAATAATGATGGCCTATGGCCTGATGCGCACGGTTGATATGTGGGGCAGTATTCCTTACTCTCAGGCTTTCCGTGGTGTAGCAAGTCCAACTCCTGTATATGATGCTGATAAATCGTTATACGACACTGTACGTGCATTATGCTACAGAGGTATCAATAACATGAACCCGGCATTAGATGCAAATGACCTGTACAGCCCTGATCCGACAAATCCTAATTACGATAATCTTGGTTCAGATGTTATGTACCACGGTGCCGGTGCACAATGGGTGAAGTTTGCACATGCAATACTTGCTCGTTTGTTCATTCACCAAACCAAGCATAACAATGCAGCAATGTGCGACAGTGCATTGGCACATGTGGCATTATCGTTCACAAGCAATGCTGATAATGCATTGGTTACCTTTGGAACCGCTGCTAATAACAACGCTCCATGGTTCCAGTTCGACCAGCAAAGAGGTGATATAAGTATGTACGAAAATTGGTTCACAAATAGCGGCTTAACCGTATTTGCTGATTCAATGTCACATACAGGAGATCCTCGCCTGATCATGCAAATGGACAGTTCTGCGGAAATTCAATATGCAGACGTAGCGCTTGATGGTTTCTATACCGGTTATGGCCATTTTGGCCAGGGTAATTCACCTGTAGAGTTTATTGACTATGCTGAACTTCAGTTTATAGGTGCAGAAGCAACCCTGCGTACTACAGGCCTTGGTGGTGGCGCTGCTCAAGTATTCTACACAAACGGTATCAGTGCCGATATGGATAAGCTGGGTGTGGCACCTGCTGACAAAGCTACTTACCTCGCCAGCTACGAAGGAGTATTGCCTGCTACTGTACCAGCTGCAATTCTTCAGAATGCATGGCAGGAGAACCTGTCGTTGTACCTGAACCCTGAATCATTTACACTATGGCGCCGTTGTAACTGGAACCTTATTCCAATTACCGGTACCGCTGTTCCACGTCGTTTCTTATATCCGCAATCAGAATTGAACCTGAATGCGGCTAATGTTCCGGCAGCTACTCAATATACACCTGTAGTTTTCTGGGATAACTAAGAAAGTACTTGTAATTTGTTTTGGTTAAAAAAACCCCGGCTTTTTGCCGGGGTTTTTTTCTTGTATGTGTATAGGGTAAGTTGTTAATGCATATCTTTATAATATCTTTTTAATAAAAAAAGGCAGATAGGTTTTATCTCATCTATGTTTTTTAGAGATTTGTATTAAATAAATTTTAATGTTGCTGAAAAAATACCCGATCGTTTTTTTTATTGCCTGTTTCTGTACTGCATATGTGCGGTTATCGGCCCAGGAGTTAATGCCCGATCCGGCAGCTAATTCTCAGATCATATATTTCAATGGAACAGGAGAAGATAATGGTAATATAATTTCCTGGTCTACGGTAACAGAGGCTAACACGGTTTATTTTTCAGTTGAGCGTTCATGCGATCATATACTGTGGGAAGAAGCATTTAAGCTGAAAGGAGAAGGCCGGTCAACCCAGCAAATACCTTATTCATGGAGAGATGAATCTCCGTACCCCGGTTTTACCTATTATCGTATTAAAGTAGTATATAATAACGACTCTGTTTCATATTCAAAAAGCATTGTTGTGGAAAGTAAACTGCAGGTATCGGTTGAAATATATCCGAACCCGACCGATGGGCTGATAAGGCTTACCGTATTGGGCAAGGAAAATGAATCGTCGCACCTGTATATTAAAAATATGATGGACCAGGTACTTTTTTCAGCCGAAATAAATAATAATTCGCCCATGGAAATTGATGTGGAGGCTTTTCCGGAAGGTATTTATGCGGTTGATGTGGAGTCGAAGAACGGCTCATCTGTACAACGCCTTATTAAGAGATAGCGGCATAGCCGCCTCGCCCCTTTTTTGTATTCAAATTATTTAACATGTTATTGGGATAGCCAACATATACTAAAACTTTTTACTTTTATATTCTAAATAGTTAACCCTGGCAATTGCTTACTAAAGTAGAAACAACAGAAGAGGAGTTAGTAACATCGTTAAAAAACGGTGAGCAAACTGCTTTGTCTGTGTTATATGATAATTACTCTGCTGCTATGCTCGGGGTTATTTACCGTATAACCGACGATAAAGAAGAAGCTGAGGACATATTACAGGAAGTGTTTGTTAAAATATGGCAAAAGATTTCGCAATACGACAGGAGCAAAGGCAAGTTATTTACATGGCTTATTAATATTGCCCGAAATGCAGCTATTGATAGCACCCGGGTTAAGGGTTATAACGAAAGAAACAAAATCCAAAGCCTTGATAATTCCGTACGTTCTATAAATAAACAATATAATGTGTCAACACAGGTTGACCATATTGGGTTGCGTACTATGGTGGAAAAAATGAAACCTGAACACAGGGTGCTGATAGATAAATTATATTTTGAAGGATATACACAGGAAGAAGCAGCCGAAGAATTAAATATGCCATTAGGTACGGTTAAAACAAGAATTCGGGCGGCTATTATTGAATTAAGAGGATTAATGAAATAAAGTGAATATACAGGAGTACATATCATCAGGAGTGTTGGAAGCCTATATATTGGGAACCCTTACAGAGCAGGAATGCGCTGAATTGGAAGCAAATGCTGTTAAGTACCCTGAGGTAAAGGCTGAACTGGATGCTATTGAAAATGCAATGAACGCATATGCTAAATTGCATAGTATGCAACCATCGGATAGTATAAAAGAAAAAATAATGGAGCAGATTGATGGTGGCGCTGAGAATGAAAGCAAAATAAGAAAGATGCGGATGGATGAAGAAGAACGCCGCGACCCGAGGAACAAAATGACATGGAGTATTGCTGCATCGGTATTATTAATGATAAGCCTTACCATAAATATTTACCTGTCGAGCCGAACAATTAATGCAGAGGGGTATGTGCATGAACTATTAAAGACGGGTTTGAAAAAAGATAGCACTATAAATATTGTAAGGGCTAAATACAACCAGTCGCAAGCCGACCTGGCTGTGCTGAAGGACCCTATGTATAAAATGGTAACACTGAAAGGACAGGCCGATACATCGGCTAAAGCAATGGTGTGCTGGTGCCCTGATGATAAGACGGTTTATTTTGAAGCTGATAAAATGCCCGAACTGCCTAAAGGTATGCAATACCAGCTGTGGGCCATGGTTGATGGTAAACCCGTTAATGAAGGAGTGATAACCATGACTACCGGCCTGCACAAAATGAATAGTGTGGCAGGCGCTACGGAATTTGCGGTTACCATGGAGAAAGAAGGTGGTAGCGATACCCCGCATGGTAATATGATTGTGCTGGGGAATATTTAAATCCAGTCTCCAATTCTTTACGTATATAGTTTTAAATACCCAAACTATGAGACGTTTTCTCTTTACAGCCACAGCAATTTTTTTTACTTTTGTAAGTAATATTGGTTGCAGCAATGCTTCAACGAATACAGAACCAAATAATCAATCTATGAATACAGCCAACGATACAAGTAAGCATTATGAAACTGCAATTTTTGCAGGAGGTTGTTTTTGGGGTGTTCAGTATTATTTCGAAAAAGCAAAAGGCGTAATAAATACTGAAGTTGGCTATATAGGCGGGCATGTAGATAATCCTACCTACCAGCAAGTATGTTCGCATACAACAGGACATTATGAGGCTATACGTGTTACCTACGACCCTAAGGTTACCAGTTACGAAGCTATGGCCAAGCTGTTCTTTAATATACACGACCCCAGCCAGACCGATGGACAAGGGCCTGATATTGGCGAACAATATTTGTCGGTTGTATTTTATATGAACGATGCACAAAAGCAAATTGCAACAAAACTGATTGGCCAGCTTACCGCTAAAGGCATGAAGGTGGCAACCCAATTAAAACAAGCTACTACTTTTTGGGTGGCTGAAGGTTACCACCAACATCATTACGACCATGAAGGCACTACACCCTATTGCCATCATTTCCAGGATAAGTTTTAAGTGAGTAATACTGAGAGAGCAATTTATCTCTCTCTTTTTCGTTAGCTTTGTTTAAACAGGCTCATCTAAAACCTGTTACAACAAATCTCCATGATAAAACTTCCTTCGGTACAGTCTGCATCAAGCCAGTTGATTGCGACTATTAAACGTTTTCCGCTTAGTGTTTTGTGTGCTTTTTCGGGTACATTCTGCCTGGTATACCTTGCACACCACCGTTGGTTTAATTGGTTCGACGACTATAGTGGAAATAGTGTTATAGCTAAAATTGCCATGTGTTGCGAGTTGGGGCTTTGCCTGTTCCTTGCGGCTTCATTGTATTCCGAATCGAAGAGACATGTGTTACGAGACAAGATAATAACACAGGGCCTTATGCTTGTACTTATAATCGGTTACTATTTTACCATTAATCATTACCAGCATTTCGGGGCAGAGAGTTTTACACGGTATTCTTTATACATAATAGCTTCTCATTTAATGGTTGCTTTTGCGCCCTTCCTGGTAAAAAATCAGGTGAATGGTTTCTGGCAATTCAACCGGGCCTTGTTCCTGCGTTTCCTGTTATCGTTTTTATATACGCTGGTTTTGTACTTAGGCATTTGCCTTGCTATGTGGCTGCTCGATGATCTCTTGCATGTTCACATCGGCGATAACTATTACCTGTACGCATGGTTCTGTATGACGGGCGTGTTCAACACGCTATTCTTTTTGAGTGGGGTGCCCGCTAACATTCATGAACTGGAAAGTGATAATACCTACCTGAAGGGATTAAAAGGGTTTACGCAGTTTGTAATGCTGCCACTTGTAACAGGCTTTATGCTTATACTGTATGCCTATTCGCTGCGCATAATCATTTTAGGCAACCTGCCTAAGGGTTATGTTTCGTACCTGGTAATTACTTTCAGCGGATTGGGTATACTTTCATTGTTGCTCATATATCCGCTTCGCAATAGTGATGAGAACAAATGGATAAAAGTATTTTCGAAGTGGTTTTATATTGCACTGTATCCGCTAGTAGTATTGCTGGCATTCTCTATTTACCACCGTGTGCACCAATATGGCATAACAGCCGACAGGTATTTTATTGTAGTGCTTGCTTTGTGGCTGATGTGTATTGCTTCTTATTTCCTCATGAGCAACAAAGAGAATATAAAGCTGATACCAATATCGCTTTGTGCAATAGCATTACTGGCTTCATTTGGCCCATGGGGTGCATTTGGCGTGGCTGCCCGCAGCCAGACCAGGCAGCTGGAGAAAATGCTTGTTGCCAATAAAGTACTTGTTAAGGGTGTAATAGATACAAACAGGCACGATGTAAATGATAGCATTAACCGCAGAGTTGAATCGATAATAGAGTACCTGATAAAGATCGATAAGCTTGATATAATACAACCGTGGTTTAAAATAAACCTTGACTCACTCGATAAACAGGAAAATACTGACCGTTATTATTATGCTTATGGCGAAGCAGGAAATATTATGAAACATATGGGTTTGCCGGGCTACGATTATGGTAATAGCTACAGCAGCAACAGGCACATTAGCTTCAGTCGTGCTTCAAGGGGTAGTTATACAAGCTATTCCTTAAATGTTGCGGGGTATAACTATTATTCAACAATAACTTCTGACAGAAGTGCGTACAGTACACATGACGATGATACAGCATACGGGTACACCTGTTTTATGGCCGGCGCCGATAGTTTTTCTATTGTTCCATATAAACAAGCCGGCAAGTTTTGTATTAAACTAAAAGGAGAGATAATAGCAACGTTTGAAATGGAAGCATTGTTAAATAATTGGAAGGCTAAATACGATCAAAACAATAATGATTATGTAGAGGTGCCAGGCGATGAATTCAATTTAAAAACGGAAGGCAGCAAGTACGAGTTTCAATTGAATTTTACCCGTGTGGATGGTGCAGTAAAAGATGATAAAATATTCAATGTTTCGTTTGAAGGCGATGTACTGACGAGACTAAGGCAAGTGGTGTATTAAGCCTGTATCTGCTTAAACCTGTAGGAACCAAAGCTCATTAACACCACCAGTGTTGCACACAGAACAGCAAAGTCGGTAGGCAGGCCAAAGTGTGTTTGATGAATAAGTGTAAAGCGTATAGCATCTACAGCATACGAAATAGGGTTTACATAGGCAATTATTTTCATTACCTGCGGAACGTTATCGAGCGGGAACAAGGCACTTGAAAGAAAGAACAAGGGTATAAGCAGGAAATTGTTTACGGCAACAAAGGCCTGCATATCGTTTACAACAGCACCTATACCCGCACTGAAGCCAACAATGGCCAGCGACAGCATTCCCATAAATACAATGGCAAGCGGAACGTAAGCCCAATTATAAGGACGAAAGCCGAGTACAATAGAAATGCCAAAAAGAATAATGCCTTGTATCAATGATATAGTAGCTCCGCCCAGCGCGCTACCAAACATTATCTTCATGCGCGACACGGGCGCTACCAGTGTTTCTTTTAAAAAACCAAATTGTTTATCCCATATAATATTGGCACCCCAGAACATGGACGTGAACATAATGGTTTGAACAATGATGCCTGGAACGATGAACTGTATATAGCTGCCTTTACCCGATTGCTGAAATACACTGTTCAAGCCATAACCAAGTGCAAGCATATACACAAGCGGCTGCACAAAGCCCATAAGTATGCGAATGCCCGAGCGCGAAAAACGCTTGATCTGCCTCAGCCATAATATGTATATGGTACTCATCGTTGCTTGTTTTTCATTATCGACCTGAACCGTTCACGGTTACCCTCAGCAGAATCTAAAGTTTCATCGCGTACTTGTGTGCCGGTTAATTTCAAATATGCTTCTTCGAGATTAGTTGTGCCGGTTTGTTGTTTCAGTTCTTCACTTGTTCCACTGGCTACAATTTTACCATGGTCAATAATAGCAATGCGCTTTGCAACAGCCTCTGCCTCACCTAAATAATGCGTAGTGAAGAATATCGTCATTCCTTCCTTGGCATTCAACTCTTTTATATAGTTCCACAGCAGGTTGCGGGTTTGTGCATCAAGCCCCAGGGTAGGTTCATCTAAAAACATAACCTTAGGGTGATGCAATAATCCACGGGCAATTTCAAGCCTGCGCTTCATTCCACCTGAAAAGGTTTTTACAATGGCTTTCTGTCGTTCCCACAGGTCAACCAACCTGAGCATTTCTTCAATTCTGCTATTTGTTTCTTTTTTAGGCAGGCCATATAAAACGGCATGCAATTGCATGTTCTCGTAAGCCGTAAGTTCGTCATCAAGGCTTGCATCTTGAAACACTATACCAAATACCTTGCGGGTTTCATTCGGTTCTTTGGTAACATTATGTCCCGCGAGTTGCAGTTCGCCAGATGTAGGCTTTAAAAGGGTGGTAAGCATTTTTATTGTAGTGCTTTTACCTGCACCATTAGGGCCGAGAAAAGCAAATATTTCTCCTGCCTGCACCTCAAAGCTAACATCGTCTACAGCCGTAAACTCGCCAAATTTCTTGCTTATATGTTGAACTGATATAATGGGCTGCACGGGCTTTTTTTATGAAGTGTAAAACTACGAAATCATTGTGTATGTTTGTGTTCATATTTCTATGGTGAATGAAAAAGTTTTTGCTGAGTAGCCTTTTGTGTGTGCTTGTTATACTTGCCCAAGCCCAAACCGGAAAGCAGGTTGCCGATAGCAACAACATGTTTGCCTTTGAGTTTTATAAGCATGTTGATGCAGGTAAAAGCAATGTGTTCTATTCTCCTTTAAGCATTACTACGGCAATGGCAATGGCGCAAACAGGTGCACGTAACGAAACATATAAGCAAATTAGCCATGTTATGCATTTTAATGTTTTGCCAAAAAGGTTTATGGGTGGCATTGAAACACTTGTTAATGCTGTTGAAAGTGATACGCTGACAGATACTGCCAATCATGTTGTTATCAATCTTGCTAACTCAGTTTGGTTGGGCGATAGCCTGAAGGTGAAACAAACCTATGCTGACTTAATGACCAATATTTATCATGCCACATCAACCAAGGTAAGCTTTGCCGATACTAATACAAGAAACGTAATAAACAATTGGGTTGAAAGGAAAACTAATGGAAAGATAAAGAACCTGGTACCACAGGGCATACTGAACGCTTCAACAAGAATGGTGTTGGTGAATGCCATTTATTTTAATGCGAGATGGCAAACGCCATTTTCAAAGCAATATACCTTGCAGAAACCATTCTATATTTCAAAGCATGACAGTGTAATGGCTGACATGATGCATATTACCAATAGCTATTTGTATTATGAGGACGAGAATTTGCAGGCTGTACAAATGCCATATAAGGGAAACAGTCTGTCGATGATTGTATTGCTACCCAAAGGAGTAAAAGCTGCGCTGAACAAAATGGAAAGTCTGCTTGATGAAAAGTACTATAACAGGATTATTGACTCAATGTCTACCAAAAAAGTAAGGCTAAGTTTACCCAAATTTAAAACTACTGATGAGTTTCAGTTGAAGGATGTTCTTTCGAAAATGGGTATGCCTATTGCTTTTACACCTAATGCCGATTTTTCATCATTGACCGATGAAAGCATTTGTATCGACAAGGTTATTCATAAGTCGTTTATTGATGTTACAGAAAGCGGTACCGAAGCTGCCGCTGCAACGGCTGTTGTTATGCGCCAGTCAATGGTAATGAGCCCCAAGTTATTGGTTACGTTTAATGCAAACCACCCCTTTGTATTTTTAGTACGAGATAATGCTACGGGTTGCATTTTGTTCATGGGTAAAATAATGAATCCGCTGAATTAGGTTTTCAGGTTTTATTTTACTATATTTGATTAACTAAATCCACTGTATGAAAAAACAAATACTCTTCTTAAGTCTCATATTTATTTCGATTACTAATAGTTATTCCCAATGGGGCTATACAGACACCATTACATTCGAAAAACATTTGGAGTTTGTAAAAATTGATACATCACAAAAAAATAACATATGGCAAATAGGCCGGCCGCAAAAGACTTTTTTCGATAGTGCTTATTCTAAACCAAATGCAATAGTTACCGATACTGTTAATTCTTACCCTGTAAACAATATTTCTTCCTTCATAGTAATTATGCCTAGTAATAAAACGCCCTTTGGTAAATGGGGAGGGTGTAATGTTCCCTATATATCTTTCGTTGAAAAATACAATATGGACACCTTGCAGGATTCCGGAGTGATTACCCTTTCTGTTGATAACGGTAAAACCTGGGTGCCACTTGATACATATTGTAAAACATCTGGAAGCGGGAACTGGTACGGTGGCATGACGACAGGCACTTATGCCAAAGTCTGGGAGGGAGTAATGATACAATTTACCCCTAGTAATGGCTGTTCTGTAAATTATTTTCCTGTTTGTGACACAGCATTGTTGAAATTTACTTTTTATAGCAGTTCTACATTGTCGAACAAGGAAGGATGGATGATAGATAATATAGTAATTGGATGGGATTTTTGCGAAGGTGTTCAGGAATATACAAAAAATGCTGCACAGATTTCTGCATACCCTAACCCTTCAAGCAATAGCACAACATTATCGTATCAGTTACCACAAGGCCAAAACAGGGCTATGCTCAAGCTGTACAATGCAGTTGGGGAATTGATGAAAACAGGTTTGATCAATTCAAATGCAGGTACTGCAGAGCAGGACGTTTCTGATCTACCAAACGGTATTTACTATTACACCCTATCAATTGGCGGAGTTGTAGAAGCAACAAATAAATTAGTTGTTATACACTAAGTTATCGCATGAAAAAACAAATACTACTTACTGCGTTTATCTTTTTAATTCAATTGATAGTTAAGTCTCAAGTTTTGGACACGATCACATTTGAGAAACATAGGGAACTTATTAAGATTGATACCTCTCAAAAGAACAATGTATGGCAAATAGGGCGACCTCAAAAGAACTTTTTCGATAGTGCGTATTCCAAGCCGTATGCTATAATTACAGATAGTATTAGTTCATATCCGGTGAATAACATTTCTTCGTTTACAGTAATTATGCCTGGTCCCTCAAATGCTGGATGGAGTGAATGTGTTCCTCCGTATATTTATTTTTTTCAGAAATTCGATATGGATTCATTACAAGATTCAGGGCATATTGATATTTCAACTGATAGAGGCATAACGTGGAAAAATATTGAAAAATATTGTGGCAAGTATTACCCCGTTAATATAACCGGACGATCTAACAATTGGGTACAAACAACGATGAATTGTAATATTAATTTTCCAATATGCGATACGGCATTAATGCGATTTACATTTTATAGTGGTTCTATTTCGTTGGGTAAAGAAGGATGGATGATCGATAACATATATATTGGTTATAGTATCTGTGAAGGAATAAATGAACATGATGTTAACCCGTCTCAAATAAATATTTATCCCAACCCTTCAAGCCAGCAAGTAACACTCTCTTACGAGTTACCGCAACAAGAAAATAGTGCAACACTACAATTATATAATACCATGGGGCAATTGGTAAAAACAATTGCCGTTAATGGCTATAAAGGTGAAATGGGTGATAATGTATCTGCATTACCCAATGGTATTTACTATTATACTTTAGTGGTAAATGGTACAATTACTGAAACAAATAAATTAGTTGTTATACACTAAGTTATCCCATGAAAAAACAGATACTATTTATTTTTTCATTTTTAACTCTTACTTCTGCTTTTGGGCAGTTCAACGTATATCACCCTTTCCCTGATTCAAATGCGTATTGGAAAGAGACTGCATCTTCCTGGACAGGTGGATCGGGGACATATTGTGAAGGATATGGATATGTTTTATCTGGAGACACTATTATTAATGGATTAATTCATCATAAGGTTAATCTGGTAACAGGGTACTATAGCCCGAATGCTTCTTGTTATGGAAGTGCGTTTGGTTACTCCAATAAATTTTATGGCGCAATTCGCGAGGATTCTGCAAGGAAAATTTATTTGTGTTGTACTTCTGTAGGATCTAAAGATACTCTGCTTTATGATTTTAATCTGAAAGTAGGTGATAGTCTTAAGCAGTCTACTGTTTTATATCCTGGCACACACGTGTCATCTATAGATTCTATTTTGATAGATGGCAATTACAGAAAACAATGGATCATTGCTGTTAGTAATAATACTGTTTTCGATTCAATTATTGAAGGCATAGGAAGCATGCAAGGACTGGTTGAGCGAATTGCGCCTGTATTTGAATCTTCATGCAATTTGCTTTGTTTCAGGCAAAATGGAAATATTTTACTGTCAGTTCCAGGTCCGGTTAATGATAGCTGTATGGTTTATGGTCCAGAAGGAGTTAAGGAAATTAGTAATGAAAGGCCATTTGTTATATATCCTAATCCGGCCACCACTAATGTAGCTATATCGTATCATTGGTTGCTAAGGCAAAATAGTGTAGAACTTAAACTCTATAATACGTTCGGTGAGTTAGTTAGGAGTAGTGCTGTAAATACAGGAACTGGTTTAACAATAGAGAATATTTCAGACATACCCAACGGCATCTATTACTATACCATTTCAGTTAAAGGTATAGTGCAAGCAACCAGTAAATTAGTAGTCATCCATTAAATCTTCCTTCCTCCCTTCGGGAGGACTGAGGTGGGTCCCTCTTACTGCTTCATCTCCCTCAAAAACTTCAACACCTCATCGGTATGTTTTTTACCTTCGGTAAGGCTATGGTATTTAAAAACTATCTGCCCGGTTTTGTCAACCACGTAGGTAACTCTATCGGTATACATTTTACCTTTCACACCAAAGGCTGTAATTACTTTTTCATCGGGGTCGCTCAGTAATTGGTAGGGTAGGTTATCGTCGGTTACAAATTTCTTATGGCTTTCAACAGTTCCCTGGTTAATACCAATAACCAATGCACCTGCCTTTATTAAAGCCGATGAGCTGTCGCGAAAGGCACAGGCTTCTTTGGTGCAGACAATGCTTTCGTCTTTCGGGTAAAAAAATATTACAATTACTTTTTTGCCTATCGAATCTTTCATGCTGAATGGTTTTCCATCCTGGTTCAGCAAAGTGAATTTAGGCACTGTATCGCCAACATCTAATTGCTTGGTTTGCGCATTGACAGAAAGAATGGTGAAAAGGGAAGCAATAACTAACAGGGTTTTCATAAACAGGGGTTTTTAAAATATACTACTGACTAACGACTATCCACTAACGACTATTGACTATAAATAACTCAGCCACCATTTTTCAGGGTGTGCTGCTTTGTATTTTGCATACCAATTGCAGAGTGGGTACAAGGAAGCTACTACAAATATCCATGCACAGTAAATCATAGTAAGGTGGTAGTGGTTATTGGCCCCATCGGTATGGTTTATTATTCTGAATAACTGTGCAATAAGGTTGAACATAATTAAATGAAGTATGTAATAGAACATAGGTACACGGCCTATGGTAATAAAAAAGCGGGCTATTGCATTATTGGCCGTTTCGAATATGGCAAGGAAAAGCAGGGCTGGCCCAACCATTAATAAAATATAGAGTAACGAGCAAGGGTATTTGGTTACATTAATAAACGAAAGGAAAGAAAAAGTATAGTTGGCAGCGCTTGACCATAAATTGTGGTAAGGTGTCCATGGTGAAGGGTCGCCATAAACATTGAACAAGCGCAATACCACAAACAAGGCAATGCAAAAAGTGCCGATAAGTATTAAATTACGCTGACGTGCTTCTGCCACATAGCCCGGTGCATAAAACTTGCCAAGGCAATAGCCTAAACAAATGAGCCCGAAATAAGGTAGAAGAGGGTACAATACAAATACATGCACCGGCCCTACAGAAACAGGAGCAACCCTGTGCATAAAGGCCCACAAAATTCCTAAAGGGGTTTCAGAAGTTTGCTGAACGCCGTTCACTGCATTTAATATTCCCAAATTGGTATGCTCTAAATAATCGGTAGCATTATGGAACAACACGATCAGTAAACCGGTTATAAGAATTACTGTGTAGGGCAGTTTACGCCAGAATGCCAGGAACACCATACTAACGCCAATGGCCCAAATTACCAATGCCGTAAAATGCATGGTAAACAAACTGCCGGTCCACAAAAATTTGAATAAGGTAAGCTCCAGCAATATTAACCATAAGCCACGGGTGACAAGAAATTTTGTGAGTTCGTTGCCTCCTTTCTTTAACCCGTATAAATAAGCCGAAAGGCCTGCAAGTAAAATAAAATTGGGTGCGCAAAAATGTGTTACCCAACGTGTAAGGAATAATATTGGGGTTGTGTATCTGAAATCAAGCGGGTCGTGGGTCCAGGCATCGAAGTGAAGGAAATCGCGGGAATGGTCGAGCGCCATAACAACCATTATCAATCCTCTTAACAGGTCAATGGAGGTTATACGGCTGCTTTTTTCTTCTAACATGCTTAAAATTCTATGCGGTTAAATTAGAATTAAGTTCAATGTAAATGTAAGCAAAATCACTATTTAACACTAATTAACAAATTTATATAAGTCGTTAGTCAATAGTCGTGAGTCGTTAGTCTAATTGCATTCGGTTTTAATTCAACATTCAGCATTTAAAATTCAAAATTAATTTCTGGGGCGGCTCCTGCTCCCTGCTTGCTCCCGAGCACTCGGGACTAACCCGCGCCCACCTTTTCTGCAGTCATAAGTAGTTAATGTATTTGCGTTAGGGATAGTAGCGTAAAGCCCACAGCCGACCTTAGGAGGCGAGGACTTGCAGCGGATAGCCCGACCCGTAGGGGAACGCCCAAAATTAAAAAAACATTAGTTGGCAAGATTGCTTCATTCTTCGCAATGACGGCTAAAACATGCTGATGACTAACGACTGTCGACTTGCGACTGAAAAAAGGTTAATAGAATACTTCATGATGGCTTCATATAATTCTGTTAACTTTGGGTTACTTATTAAAAAGAAGCTACAAGAATTAAATATAAAACCCGAAAAGATGAGAACACAGATCAGAAAATTTATAGCAATTGGCGCGATTGTTTGCGCAATGCCATTTGCTTCGTTTGCACAGGATAATAACATGCAGCCTGCCGATGCAGGTGATACCGTTGCTTCGCAACAAGATCAGCAATTAGATGCAGCAGAAGCACAACAGGTAGCGCCGCCCGACCAGGCGCCTGCTAGTACGCAAACATTCTACGATCAATTGTCGCCATACGGCCAGTGGGTTAATATGCCTACCTACGGATATGTATGGATACCAAATGCCGGACTTGGTTTTGTACCATATTCTAACTATGGCCACTGGGTATATACTGAGTATGGCTGGACATGGGTATCGGACTATGCATGGGGATGGGCGCCTTTCCACTATGGCAGATGGGGCTACGATGCCAGCTATGGCTGGTATTGGATACCGGGCACCGAATGGGGACCTGCATGGGTTTGCTGGAGACATTGTGATGGATACTATGGCTGGGCTCCGCTTGGCTGGGGTATGAATATTGAAGACGGATACTATGGTGATTATGGAATAGATGCCGCATGGTGGATATTTGTGGATGAAGCGCATATCTATGACCGTTATGTATACAGGTACTATCAACCCAGAAGGAATTGTGAATATTTCTACCATCATTCTACTGTAGTTGTAGGTACACACTATGATGAACAACATCATGTACGATATGCATCGGGCCCACGTGCCGAAGATGTTGCAAGGGTTACCCACACTCAGGTAAGGCAGGTAGCGGTAAGGCCTACGGTTGCACCGGGCCAACGTTACGATAACCAACACCTGCATATTTATAAACCTGATGTAAAACCTGCTACACCAAATAATCCAAGGCCTGCACCAACAAGACCGGTGGAAATGAACCAGGTACCAAAACGCAGCGACTATAACCCGCAGCAAAGAACATTTACACAGCCCCAACAACAGCGTTCTCAACCTGCACCACAGCAACAGAGGTCATATTCACCTCCACAGCAACAGCGTTCTGCTCCGGCTCAGCATTCTGCTCCGTCGGGTGGCGGTGGCCGAGGCGGACACAGATAAAATAACATTCCCTGTTATAAATCAATTCCCCTTTCCTGTAAAAGAAAGGGGAATTGTTTTTTTATAAAATATCGTATCTTTAAGTTTAATACCTGTCCATGCTTAAAAATGTAATTTATTTAATTGCGGTGCTTTTATTTCCCCTGGCTCTTTCAGCGCAGGATGAGATAAGTACTATACACATTAAAGCCCCACCTGACCAGAAGAACGGAATTTCATTTTCAGTGCATTGCGATAATACCGATACTATATTCAAAGAAATATTTATGTCGGGCACAGATAATTTTCTTTTTTATTGGGGTAATATGAATTCGCCAACCTCTGTTTCGTTTAAGGAAGATAGCAATAGCGTTCATTTAGTTAAAAGCCTGCTTACAACCGATCTGCTATATACATTGGAACATAATTCCGATTCGGTTGAAGATTTCAGGCTACCATGCGCCTACACCATCACCACAATTAAGGATGGTGTGGTAAAGAGCTATGATGCACTGCCGGCCGGTGAAATAAAAAACAATATTGTAGGCTACGATAAACTGCGAAGGTTAGCAAGAGTATTGCAAAAGTTGTACGACAAATATCATTTTCCTAAGTAATGCATTTTATTCGTAGATTTATCTGATAATATAAATAGCTCAAAAAAATAATCAACCCATAGAACCATGAAAAAGAACATTACTATTCTGCTGTCTTGTTTAATCACTGTATCGTTAACTGCACAAGTAGCACCTGCCCCGGCTGCAGGACCCGGCGCTGCAATGCCTGCACCGGCACCTGCTGCTGGCCCTGCACCTGCTATGGGCCCCGGCGCAGCACAACCAATGCCGGCACCGGCACCTGGCCCTGGTGCAGCACCAATGCCAGTTCAACAACAAATGCCTGTTCAACAGCAAGTACCCATGGCTACAAACCCGGTTAACGTTGATTATACAAACCAGTTATTATATATGGATGAAATGGGCCAACCTAAAACAGCCAGGCTTAATGCTCCTATGGTGCAGGCAGCCCCTCCCGGTGCTATGGCTCCGCCAACAACTGTACAATGGACTATATATAATGGCAATGGCATGGTTATGGGCAGTATGTTCGAAGGGTTCAGGTACCGCGGCGATAATGGCGCAGGCTATGAAACACGTGTTGTGTTGATGCAAACCGGCGATCCTAACAGGCCTTATGAAGCTCGTTTTCAGAGCAGGAGAATGGGTACAATGGAATACCACGATGGAAGAGTAATAATACTTGACTGGCAGAATAACCCTTGGGTAGTAAAGCCTGAATATACAAACGACAGAGGCATAATATTTAAGTTCCACCCATATCAGCAAGGGGAGTAAGCTTCACTTACCTTGACTAAATAAGTTTATTTGGGCGTTACCATACGGGTAGAGCTTTACGTTACAACTCCTCGCCTCCTAAGGTCGGCTGTGGGGTTTCCACTGCAACACCAAGTCTCATGAGTTCCTTAAAGAATAAACGAGATACGAATAATCCCTAACGCAAATACAAAGACTAGGTAAAAGATGGGCGCGGGTTAGCTGCAAATGATGCGAGTATAGGAAACTCAGGCAAGCAGGGAGCAAAAGCCGCCCCGGAAAAAAAACATATTGAAGAGAAACTATTTCATTAACCTCCAGGTAACCGTTGCGCAAATTGCTCCGAGTACTGGTGCTGACAGATATATCCAAAGCATTTGCAAATTACCCGATACCAATGCCGGTGCTAAGGAACGCGCAGGGTTCATAGATGCACCGCAAATAGGTCCGGCAAACATAGCTTCCAATAAAACCGTTGCACCAATTGCAATACCTGCAAGTACTCCAATTTCTTTAGAGCCTTGTGATACATTTATAATGACAAGCATAAGGAAATAGGTAAGTATAAATTCAAGTACAAAAGATTGCATTGAACTGCCTGCCGGCAGTGTTGTTCCTAATAATTGATTGGTTGGAAATAGTAATCGTAAGAGTCCCGATGCAAATAAAGCTCCACCTACCTGGCTGAGAATATATGGCAATACTTTTTTGCCTTCGAAGCGGCCTGACACCCAAAAACCAATACTTACAGCAGGATTAAAATGTGCGCCAGATGTTTCACCAAAGGTGTATATCATAGCCAACACAATAAGTCCGAAGGTTGCAGCTATGCCCGCATGGCCTACCTGACCACCCGTTTGCTGGTCAATAATAATAGCACCTGTGCCGCAAAACACCAACGCAAAGGTTCCGATAAATTCAGCAGCGTATTTTTTCATAGCTGTTCAGCAATAAATGTTCTGCAATATTCCTTTACCATATCTCTCACCTTCCGGAATTCTTTGAGTACCTCCTCAGGTGTTCCCTTGCATTTTGCCGGATCGGGGAAATCTTTATGCACTCTTTTTGCATTACTAGGGTAGTAAGGGCATTCTTCTGCAGCGGTATCGCATACGGTAAGTACAATATCAAAGTCAATATTGCGGTATTCGTCAATACTGTTCGATGTATGGTTCGATATATCAATACCATCTTCTTTCATAACGATAACAGCATTATCATTTACACCAAGCGCTTTAATACCGGCACTGTATATCTCTGCTTTGCCGCCTGCAAAATGCCGCAGGTATGCTTCTGCCATTTGGCTGCGGCAGCTATTGCCGCCACATAGTACTAGAATTTTTTTCATGGTTCAACAACATTTTATTTCATTAGCCTGTTCGCTCCATTTCTCTACTTGCTTTGCAAACTTTGCCATAACTTTTTCGTCAATGCAATAACAAATAGATGTACCATTTACATTGCCTTTTATAAGCCCGGCATTTTTTAGCTCTTTTAAGTGTTGCGAGATTGTGGGTTGTGCCAATGGTAATTCATCCACAATGTCTCCGCAAATGCAGGACTTTATTTTCAGCAAATGCTCAATAATTGCAACCCTTGCCGGATGCCCCAGTGCCCGGGCAATATTGGCAATTTCGTTTTGTCTGTCGGTAAAGTTTTCAGTTTTTGTTGCGCCCATAGTTTATTTATATATTGCAATATTACGATAAATAAATGAAACGGCAATAAATTATTTTTTTAAGAGGTTATTGTTTGCTCCGTTCAGGGCTAAAGCCCGAAAAAGGTATATTACTGAATAACCCCACCTTTAAAGGTGGGGTTTCTTACTCAATACTACGAAATGGCTTTAGCCCTGATGAGCCATGTTATAATGTTCTTATACAATTTCCCAATCCTCTATCTCACCTTTAATAATTGTAAATAGGGGATGAGGCGCTATTGTTTTCGCCTTATTAAGTTCCTGCAATTTCTTGTTATCGCGCACTTTTAATTTTTTCTTCAGGTGTTCAAGCTCATATGCAAACTGCCCCTTTGTGACAGTTAAGGTTTGCTTTTTGAATTTCCAGTCTATCTTATCTTTTCCGAATGTGTATCCGCGTTCAGTGGCTTCATTATATACCTCGCTCAGGTATTGGTTTATAGCATGCAAAGGATTCTTAGCTTCTTTAAACCTGTTCAGTTGAGGATGGTTCTTATAACCTTTGGTTCTTCCTTCCAGCACATGTTTTGCCAGTAAGGTTTCACGCCATAGTGCCACTAAGCCTTTAGCATCTAAATAACGGGGATGTAATGACCATATCCGCATAAAGACTAATCTTTTTTTACAGGCATTTTGGCAGCAAAGCCGATATCATCTATAAACAGGGTAGTACCTTCATGGGCTTGTTTGCCATGTGGTCCCTGTATTCCTATAACTATCAAAGCCGTATCCGGGTTTTCCTGCATGCGATAATTAAATGGTATTACAAACGGAGTGTATTGTTTACTGTTATTGCCAATAAGGAAAATTGTATTTACAAGCACGTCGCGCTTATGGGTTTCCTTATTCCACCTGGTAAGTGTAATGCCAAAAAAAGCTGAGTCGGCGCTACCTGCATACGAAGAGAACTTATAATTACCATTTAACGATGTGGCGTGCAAAAAATACCTGAACCCTGCATTGGCCTTTCCTTCATCAAGTAAAATAATAGAGTCTACACTATTAGTTGAATAAATGCAACCATTGGCAGTATCGCCATTATTTACCACCACCTGCATTTTTACTGCATAATTGCCTGTATGCGCCTCGCTGCTTTTGCTTGTCGATTGCCCTCTGTATTTCGGATTGATCTTATACGTGAGTATGTCATTGGTGGTCCATCCCTGTGGGGCTTCAAAGTCGGTACCTTTGTAAAACTTCCACTCTTCAAACCCTGCGTTGGGAATTTCCTGGGCATTAACAGCAATGGTAACAAGGGCGAACAATGCTGATATATATAGTTTTTTTGTTTTCATAATGTACCAAAGTTAATAACAAATGCTTGTGGTAATTTAATATGTTGGCAAATGACTGTTTCAATAGCTTTATATAAATTTACTTCATAAACTTTATCGCCATTAAACTTTACGCCTCCATAGTAACGGTATTATTCACCTGTATATTGCTGTCTGCAAAGGCGCAGGAAACAAAGCCGTTTAAGGTGCCGCAAAAAAAGCATACGCATAAGCCATCATCAGAGCAAAGTTTTTCGGTGTATGGCGACAATGTGAAATATGTAATGTACCATACCGATAGTATTACTATGGATTCGGGTGGGCCATTTGTTACCTGCACGGCAGAATATGTTTGGGACACCATAAATGCCGGGTACATTTTTGTAATAAAAGAACAAAGACTTTTCTGCAATGGTGTGAATGCCGATATATTGCAGGGTGATATTAAGAATATACTGAGTGTAATACCTAAGAACGGATTTAAACTACTCGATAAGAGCGGAGGAGAGTTTTATGTAAATGTGGAAGAGGCTTTATATGATGGTGGCGCCGATTCTATATTTATTGCGGTAGATATAAATGGATTTATTGGCGGCGATGCCCAGTTTGAAGAACATGGGGTTGTAGGAATGAAGTATAAAGAACTGGTTCAATATAACGATAGCCTCTATAAGCGCCCTGACCATTACCCGATGAACCGTTTTGGGAAGGATATGCAGCTGAGGTAACTAGTGTGTTGTAACCGGCTTGAAGTTTACAGTATAGGCCAGCTTCTTAAATTCAGCCAGGTTGTTTTCCATATCGGTATTGGTTACACCCATAATAAGCAAAGCATTGCCATTGCTCGAAACGGTAAGCTGGTAAATAAGTGTTTGCTTACCATTTAGTTTACCATATACTTCCGATTCATATGCATCGTAACCGTTTATTTTGGTGTCGCTTTCATTCTTCACCTTTAAACCTGTCATGCCATCTTTTTTATAAATACCTTCCATGGTTTTCTTTACTTCTTTATCCGTCATGGGTGCATCAAGGGTAAAGGGGGTAATGGTTACATTGGCTTCACCGGCCTCTAGCTTAAGTTTTCCCGCCATTGAGTATTTGAATATTTTATCGGAAACCTTACTGAATTTAAATATAGATGCACTGTCATTCATGTTAAAGTAGCTGTGAATGTAGGGATTCACTTTTGCTTTCTTATCATAGCTGACTGACATGATAGTGTTTTCAATAGCCTTGGCAACTGCATCGTCATTCACTGAACAATGGCCCAGTACCATAGCAGAAAAAGAGCTGTCGCCAAATACTAACTCAAATTTTTTATAGCCACTGCTGGTCCTCATACCGGCATATTTGGCAAGGTAGGTGCCAACATTAAGTGTTTTAAAAGTAAATACATCCATTCCCTGGTTCTCAAATCCGGGCCTCGAAAAACCGGCAGAGCTTGTGCTGTAATCATTTTCGTAAGGGTCAAGCACTTCTATATAGGTCTTGTCGTCTTTTTCAATACCAATAAAATCCTTGGCCGGCTTAAAGCCCAGTGGTATCACCATTGACACATGCGTACCCTGAATGGTAACCTTTACAGTTTTTTTTTCTGAAAGGCTATCGGAACCATGTTGGGCGTATAATGCTGTTGTACTAAGTACAAGCAGCGCTGACCAATATTTTTTCATAAACTATGCTTTCGATAAAAGTCTTTTGCGGTGCTGAATGCCCCAGGTGCGTAACTCGCCTATTACTTTTTGCAATGACTTACCATAAGGAGTCAGTTCATATTCAACCGATACGGGAACGGTGTCGTACACCGTACGTTTTACCAATTGGTTTACCTCAAGGTCTTTCAATTCCTTCGAAAGCATTTTAGCTGTTATGCCGGTTATTTCGCGTTGCATTTCTTTAAAGCGTTTGTTGCCGAAGGTAAGTGCAACAATAATAGGCAGCTTCCACTTGCCACCGAGTATGTCAAGCGCATCTTTTACGGGTAAAAGATTGCGGGTACATTCACTGTGATTCATCTCTGTCATATGGTATACTTTAGGTAACTGGTTACAAAAGTATAGCAAATATATGTAAATTTGTAATAAATTATACTGAAAATGAAAGTAGAGATATGGTCAGATGTGGTTTGCCCCTTTTGTTATATAGGGAAAAGGAAATTTGAAAAAGCGCTTTCTCAATTCGAACATAGGAACGAAGTGGAAGTGATCTGGCACAGTTACCAGTTAAACCCTGATGCCAAATATATTCCCGGCCAAACCATACACCAGTTACTGGCTAAGAAAAAGGGCTTAACGGAAGAATATGCTAAGGAACTGCACATACACATGACCAAAACAGCTGCTGAGGTTGGCCTGGAATATAATTTCGATAAAGTGATACCGGCCAATACGTTCGATGCACATAGGTTGATACACCTTGCTGCGAAACATGGCCTGCAAGATAAAATGAAGGAAAGATTACTGCTGGCATACTTTACCCAAGGCATGAATGTAAGTGATCATTTGGTGTTAGTTGAATTAGGGAATGATATTGGCCTTGATAAGGACGAAGTAAAGGCCATGTTAGTGAGTAATGAAATGGCAGCGGAAGTGAATGCCGATATTGAAGAAGCGAAGTCATTTGGAATACCCGGTGTTCCGTTTTTTGTATTTAACCGGAAATATGCTGTTTCAGGTGCCAAACCACCTGAAGAATTTCTTTCAGCGCTTAATACATCATGGGCCGATTGGAAGAAAGAGAACCCATTTGTGACTGTTACATCTTCAGAGGGAGATAGTTGCGAGCCCGGAAAGCCCTGTTAATTCTATAAGTATATTCGGGTAAACTGGTATACTTTTGTATATTGGTAACTTTTGTATACCAAATATACTTAGGTTTGCGTCATCAAATTCAATTAATAACAGATTAACACGAATAAACGATGACGACAAAAACAAAAAGAATACTATCAATAGTAATAGGCGCTATACCGGGCGCTATGGTACTTATGAGCGGAATAATGAAGCTGACCTTAAACCCTGAAATGGTGAAAGGATTATCGGCAGGTGGTTTTGGGCCTTACATACAGGTATTCGGTACCATGGAAGTTCTGTTCCTCATCTTGTTCTTCATTCCTAAAACTAAAAATATCGGCTTCTTTTTTCTTCTTTCTTACCTGGGTGGCGCTATGGCAACCGAAGTAGGGCATGGTATGAAACCTATATCGGCAATACTTATCGCTCTTTTCTGGGTATCAATGTTCATTTGGAATAAGAATTTGTTCCTGCCTGCAGGTAACGACGCTAAAAATTAATAACCTAAATAAATAAAACAAACAAAATGGAAACAATGGAAAATGCAGTGGCAACAGCACAAAAGTGGTCTTTAGATAAGGCTCATGCTAAGGTCGGATTCAGTATTACACACATGCTTGTAGCGGAAGTAGATGGTTTATTCAAAGATTTTGATGTGACGGTGTCAAATTCGAAGGAGGACCTTTCTGATGCTCAGATAGAGTTTACTGCAAAAGTGAACAGCATTGATACGCATAATGAAGCCCGTAATGAGCACTTGAGAAAGGATGATATGTTTAACGCAGAAAAATTCCCTGAAATTAAGTTCAAGAGCACTTCATTTAAAAAAGTAGATGATAAGAACTACAAACTTGAAGGTGCACTTACGGTTAAAGATGTAACTAAGAATATTACATTGAATGCAAAGGGTGCCATTGGTACTCATCCATTCAACCAAAAGACAATAGCAGGTTTTAAGGTAACCGGTACAATAAAGCGTTCTGATTTTGGCCTTGCACCAACAATGCCGTCTATTGCATTAAGTGATGAAGTGAACATAGTGGCGAATGCAGAGTTTATAAGAGAGTAATATATTGAATGGTGGAAGTGATAACCCTGGCTATAATGGCCGGGGTTTTTTATTGCTCCGGGTCGCAGTGTTCTGTTTCACAGCTATCCTTACCACGTTCTGTTTCCAGGGTAATATGGCTTATGTTCTTATGCTCCAGTTGATGGCGCAGTTCATGTTTTATCTTTATTTCCTCTTCAATGCTGGTTTCAAATGGTAAAACCAGGTGAGCGGTAAGCGCATTCTGGTTTGTGCTAAGCGCCCATATATGTATGTGATGCAGGTCCTGTACACCTTTTATACCAACAGCCATTTTCCGTATGTCTTCAATTTCAATATTGGCAGGAACACCATCGAGTGAAAGCCTTAAACTTTCTTTAAGTAAGTTCCAGGTATTGAATAGTATTACGGCTGCTACCACTATACCTAATACGCTATCGAGCCAGAACAGGTTTGTGAAATAAATTATAATTCCACCTATTACCAGGCCTAATGAAACAACAGCGTCTGACATTAAATGCAGGTAAGCGCTTTTTACATTCAGGTCGTTTTCTTTATTACGCATAAACAGCAGGGCCGAGGAAGCATTAATTACAATACCCACACCTGCTACTATGGCAATTGTAATACCCGGTAGAGGCTCTGGTCTGAATAAACGATGAATGGCCTCATAAACAATAGCGCCAATGGAAACCAACAGAACCGTTGCATTTAACAAAGCCACCAGTACCGATGTTTTTTTCAGGCCATACGTAAAATTCTTAGTGGGTTGCGATTTCAGTAAGCGGAATGCAAGCAGTGAAAGTATAAGAGCACCCACATCGGCAAGGTTATGGCCTGCATCGGCAAGTAATGAAAGTGAATTGATAGAAAACCCCACAATAACCTCTACTACTACAAACAAAGCATTCAGTACTATACCGGCAATAAATGCGCCATTCAGGTTCTTGGGCTCAATACTGTGGCTATGCCCGTGGTGGTGGTGTGAATGATCGTGTCCCATTATTTTGTTCCTTCTACACTTTTAATAGCCGTATAATGTACAGCATCAATAACAATACTGCCATTCAGGTCCTCAACATCATTCATATCTGTACGTAGTAAAAAGTTCTTATAATCGAGCCTGAAGTTTTTTCTGTATGCTGTACCATTTGTGTAAATAACATTCAGGTAAACAATACCTTTTGTGCTGTCAATGCTGTTTAAACTAACTGTGCAGGTATGCGCCACAATTGACTGGGTGGCAATTTTGCCAGTGCTGCTAACAAAAACATAACGTTTAAAACCGCTATTGTCTCCGTTTATTTTAAAGCCATCGTCATTAAACTGAAACATATATACATCATGCGTAAGTTGTTTGCAAATGATACTGTCAGCAAGGAAGTTCATTTCCATCCAATTCTTTTCAGGGTGGGCATGGTCAAAATATAAAAGATATATCCCGACTCCGTTATTACTTGGCATAACCATAAAATCGGCAGTAGCGCTTACCGTATATAACATGTATCTGCCGGCTTTGTCTTTATCCTTATCTCCGGCATATTTCCATACCAAAGGGTAGGGTATATCGCCTTGCGGAGTAACGGTTTTTACATCTTCCGTACTTTTTACCTGGTAATATTTGCTGAAATAGCTTTGCCATTCAGCATTGCTAAGCACCTCAGGCTTAATAATAGTTTGGCTAAAACTGTGTGTAGGGTATAAGGTAAACGCCAGTAAGGTAAATACCGGCATGTAGAATCTGTACCTGCACCATTGAATCATACTCCAAAAATAATAATTAGAATGGATCAGGCTTACCGTATAAGCTTTATTCAATTGCTGTACCTGTCATCACTGCCCATTCTGAACTTTAGCCAGAAGTTGAGGCGTTTATACAGGGCATCTTCCATACGGCAAAAAATGGCGGCTTTAGGCAAGGTGTAGTTAAAGTGAAGAAATACGGGCTTATACAGCATAAAAGGGGTACTGGTGTATAAGCTTCTTTGAGAGGAGGAGCTGATGGGTAATGCGCTTTCGAATTTAAATGAATTGAATTGCAATTTTTGTTGTGCAGACGCTATACCGGCGGAAACTAACAGGAAAAGAAATACTACAAAAACTACCCGATTCATATTAAATGAAAGTTAAGATTTTACGTAAATATCTGATTTTATTTGCATTAGTAATAATATTTTTTTACATTTGATTTCATAATCACTTAAATCCTCCTTTCAAGAACCAGAAAACCCTTACAGAAGTGGCTGCCGAAAAACTTAAGAGTAGGCAAAATTCAAATCATTCAAACCATTTAACACTCATTACTATGAAAATTACGACATTAAGTTACGTTGCCGGCGTGCTTGCTGCATCAGTTTTGTTAGCATCATGCGGTTCTTCATCACAAACAGCTTCTTCATTCGGAGCAAGAAAGTACACAGAGGGATATTTTGTGAATACCCCTTCTGCTACTCCTAATGTTGCTTCAAACCCAACATTGATCAGCCCTAAGGCTCAAACAGTTAGCAAGGTTGCAGTTACTGAAAAAACTCAGCCTGCACCGGTTTCTGTTGTTGCAAACAACGCACCTGAAAATGCTGTTTCGGTTAGAGCAACCGACAAGCAAGTTATGCCTGCTCCTGTATCTGCAAAAAAGAACCTCAGTTCTTTAATTGCAGCTGCTAAAACCCAGGCTATTGCTAAAACATCTTCTTCATCTGCAGCATATATTGGCTCAGGAAAGACAGATGGAATTGAAACCACAGCACAAGTAACACACAGTGGCGGTGGCGACTGGAGCTTTAAATCTCACCCGGTACGTTGGATCCTGATCGGGCTCTTTATTGCCCTGGTTGTTGTATTATTTGTTCTAACAGGTGGACAAGGTATCAGTTCAAGAGAAGATGATTAATTCTATATTAATAAATTGTAAAAAGATCCTCTTCATTACGAAGGGGATTTTTTTTTGCCTGTTGCCATCTGAAAACATTTATAACTTTATAACCTAATTTATGTTGAGCAATGACTGCAGAAAAAAATAACCTGGTTGATAAAGAAGAGAACGGTAAAAAGGTATCGCCTGTTTTGCCTGAACATATTAAGAATTTTCTGATAGATATTGACGGTACTGTTTGTGAAGACATACCAAACGAAGAGCCTGAACGCATGGCTACTGCAAAGGTGTTTCCGGATGCACTGGCAACCCTGAATAAATGGTATGACGAAGGGCATATTATTACTTTTTTCACCTCACGCACCGAGGCGCACAGAGAAGTAACCGAAAAATGGCTGAAGGACAATGGCTTTAAATACCATGGCTTGCTGGTAGGTAAACCGCGTGGTGGTAATTACCATTGGATAGATAACCACATGGTGCGTGCTACACGATACAATGGTAAGTTCAACGACCTGGTTGAGCGTTCTGCTACCGTGCAGGTTTTCGAATAAACTTATTTCTTTGACGGTTTAGGAAATACCTTAAGGTCAGTAACCGGGCAAATTTCCCAGGCCGTTTTCCTATCTGTAGTACGGCATGTTTTACATGCTTTCAATGCAAATTTCTTCGACTCGAAATTATACATCATCCGGCCGGTTACCGTAACTTTTTGCCCTATAAGGCCATCGGCATTTATTTCAGGGTGAAGCTTTTTAAACTTTGGGGTTATTTGAATTACAAATATTGAATCTTTCCAGGAGTTGACCGATTGCCCTATATAAATATGAATATTTTGTTTGGATGAATCATTGCTGAAGCAGTTGCACGACTCAGGGCCGGCATCTTCGGCTTCCAGCACATAACCTGTTATAGTTGCATAATCGGTAGTTTTAAAAGCTGCAGTATCTTCAGGTCCGCCTGCAAGTAAAGTTTCAGGTGTTATAGCAGGGTTTGCAGCAGCGTTGGTTACATCCCTGTTCTTTAGCACGTTCATTCGCTTTGCTATATCACTTGCTCCTTTGCCTTCAGGCGGGCATTTAGCTGTGTCCTTTTGTGCAACACAAATATTCAAAAACAATATAAATAACAGAGTACCAATAAATTTCATAAAACTATTTGATGCGCAAATGTATAAAATAGTTCAACCCATTTTATATGCATTTACATATACTATTTGGTAACCGTAAGTATGTTTACTTTCAGATCGGTAACGGGGCAAATTTCCCATGCCGTTTTTCTATCGGTTTTGCGGCTTGTTTTATTAGCGTTCAGGGCTAGTTTTTTTGCTTCAAAATTATACATCATCATTCCGGTTACTGTAATTTGCTGGCCTATAAGGGCATCGCCATTAAGTTGAGGATGCTGCTGTTTGTACTTAGCCGTTACCTCAATCACAAAAACAGAATCTTTCCATGAGTTAACTGATTGCCCCAGGTATATTCTCAGGTTCTGTTTGCTGCTATCATTGCTGAAACAATTGCACGATTCAGGGCCTAAGTCTTCAGCTTCCATTACATATCCGGTTACAGTAGCGTAATCAGTTGTTTTAAATTTTCCTGTATCTTCCGGACCGCCTTTTAATATAGAGTCGAGTGCAATGGCCGGGTTGACAGTCCCTGCCACAACATCCCTGTTCTTCAGCAGGTTTACTTTGCGGGCCATGTCATTAGGTGTTCTTCCTTCAAGTGGACAAACTGTCGAATCTCTTTGTGCTATGCACATATTCGATAGCAGCACGGTTAATAGCATTATATACGTTTTCATGATCAGGGAGTATTTTGCACACAGGCAATTGTTTCATTTCAGGGAATTTTTATTGTTGCACCGTTACAAATACTTATACTTTTCTGTACGCTTTTTGGTTACAGAATTAGTTATTAACTGAATGGAGTATTTATCAACGACCTCTTCTTTTTTACAAAAAAATAGCGTATATTCTTTTTTCTCAAAAGGGACTCAAATTTAAAATTTGAAATTCAGCATTTTATAATTGAATATAGGGCGTTCCCCTACGGGTCGGGCTATTCGCTGCAAGTCCTCGCCTCCTATGGTCGGCTGTGGGCTTTACGCTACTATCCCTAACGCAAATACACTTACGACTATCGACTGCAGAGAAACAGGGAGCAAAAGCAGCCCCATTTTGTTACTGTTGAATTAAATACCAAGGAATTTAATTGGCGATTAACGATTGCAGATTTAAGAATTCAAAAAAAAGATAAGTCAACATAACTTAGTCTTAATCTTAGCCTAAATCTTAACTTAGTTTTTAATAAACTTTGTATTAAGTACATGACCGTTTGCAGGTAATGCTACAAAATATAACCCCGGAGAAAGGCCCGAAATATCGAGCTCGGTACTATTGATACCAATGGCTGTTTGCAGGGTGCGTTTCAGCATTTCTCTGCCCATGTAGTCGTACACACTTAGTTGAAATGATTCTTCTTTTTTATCGTTAAACGAAACAACACAGTTATTATTTGCGGGGTTCGGGAATACTTTCAGGCCATCTACACTTATATTAACGGCTACCGGTAAAATACCTAATATGGTTTTGTTTCCATCAAAATCGGTCTGGCTTAAGCGGTAGTAATTTAGCCCTGAATTGGGTGATTCATCTGTTGTAGAATAATCTGTAGGGCTTGTTGAATTGCCCGCACCATTTACGTTTGCAACTAATGAATAGTTTACCCCATCATCCGATCGTTCTATAGTATAGTACTTATTGTTTGTTTCTGTTGCACTTATCCACGTTAACGAAACGGCATTGTTATTATAAGCAGCAGTAAATGATGATAAAGTTATGGCTAAGGTACAATTGCTGCAGCCCGGGCTACCACCATAAACCGTACCCCCACCTGATGAGGACCCACCAACACTTACTGATCCGCTTCCGGTAACGGTTGAACCATTGCCAAAATTTGCGTTTCCGCTTACACTTAAGCCGCCATTTATGGTTATTGATGTGCTATTATTATTATTTGCAAAATTGCCTCCTACTGTTATTTTACCACCTGCAGCTACTGTTACAGTACTGCCATTTTTGAATGTCAGGTCGGCGGTAGTAATAAAAGTTCCTCCTGCATTTACAGTTAAGCTATTTACATTACCACCCGGGCCAACGGTAAAGCTTCCGGTGAATGTTATGGTAGTGCCACTGCAAATAACAATGTCTGAACCGGGTGTGCATCCGCAACTTGCTCCGCCACATGCCGTGGTAGACCAGTTACCACTGGTTGTATATGAGCCGGAAGCAATTGAATAGTATGTTGTTGATGCCATTGAACCGGAAGCAACTAACAAGAATAAAGACGATGCTAAATAAGTGATACTCTTACCCATCCCCTCAGATGTTTTACCAAATATACGTATAAATACCTAGGTAATTTGCGTATTGAGGATAGTTATATACAATTTGTTACATAATATCGTCAAATTTGTGAAAAAAGACGACCAATAGCTATCACGGATAACAAAGCCCAGGCAACACATCGAGTTTCTTTACAATATAGGAATAGTGCTTGCCTTTGTATTTATATGAAAGAAGGGCTGCACCATCATAATGCCGCAGGCGTTGTTTGGTTTTGTCATCTGCCTGCTGTTTGCCCGAAAAAAAATACTGTTGTTTCATATCGTTATAGCTTTCATACGCTAAAAGAGTATATGTGTACGCATGTAGTTTTTTATTGTATTTCCGTACGGCGCTATCTCCGGGATGTATCTCGATTTTTGAATATATGGTTGGTCCTACCCATAATGTATCGGGTACTGCAGTAGTATCGGTGCATTGTATTACAACACAATAGTTTGTGCCATGATGCCCTGCTACGCCACCCGACCATGATTGCTGGTTAGCAGTTATTATATCAATTTTTTGGGCTGTAGCTGTAATTGATAACAGCAATGCGAAGGATACGATCAGTGTTTTCATTGTGCTGAATTTACCTGCAATGTAGCTAAGGCGAATGAAGAAAATATGAGGCTGTTGGTTTAGCCTATATGAATTTCTCCTATCATGTATGTCAGCGCTTTGCCGCTTATTTCAACCCTGTCGCCAAGGTCAACACATTTTAAATATCCTTTACGGCTTGAAAGCTGCATAGCATGCAGTTCTTTTTTACCAAGTACTTTAGCCCAATATGGGGTAAGCGTAGTATGTGCCGAACCTGTTACAGGGTCTTCATCAATACCACTTTGTGGCCCGAAAAAGCGTGAAACAAAATCGGCTTTAGTACCCTTTGCTGTGCAAACTACGCCGCGTGCATCGCTAATAAGCGCCATAGTGGTAAAGTTGGGTTTCAGTTTCAAAATCTGTTCTTCGGTTTCAAATACCAGCATGTAATCTGTTCTGCCTTTATAACATTCCTTAGGTTGAACATTCAATGAAATTGATAGTTCAGCCGGGGTTTTTACTCTTTCGTATTTGTCGGTCGGGAAATTAAGTGTAATACCATCGGCATGTTTTTTTACTTTCAATATGCCACCGCGCGAGTTGAAATTAATTTCGTTGCCTTTGTATCCCTCGTGGTTAAATAACACATGCGAGGTTGCTAATGTGGCATGTCCGCAAAGTTCGACCTCTACACCACCGGCGGTGAACCAGCGTATGCCGTAGTTATTGCCTTCCTTCACATAAAATGCAGTTTCTGAAAGGTTGTTTTCCATAGCTATATTTTTCATTTCGGTTTCGCTAAGCCAGGCAGGGAGCGGACAAACTGCAGCAGGGTTGCCCGAAAAAAGTTTCTCGGCAAATGCATCAACATGATATATCTTGAGTTTCATATAATGGAGGTTATATTGTTCTGGTTAATCAAAATTAACGAAATGAATGGTATCCCAAAAGAAGATTAACAAATAGTAAGAAAGTATATTAAAACCCGGTAGGTTTTGTACGTAAGTGCCAGTTACTTGGGGCGTACCAATGGTCTTTTTTATGCCAGCCACCAACAGGTGCTTTTTGGCTGCTGCACGAACTTAATAGTATTGCAGCTATAAGAATTAATAAAATGTGTCTGCCTTTTATCATAAAGCGCTTTACCCTAAATATCTATCAAATATAAGCATTTATTATAATACCTTTTATACGTATGAAAGATTTACTTTCGTATAAATTGCGCTAATGAAGGCACTTATATTGATATATCCTCTCTTATTACTTTTTCCGTTTAATGGAGAGAAAAAGAGAAACGATTGCTCTGATCAGGGTTTATATGGTAAAGTGAAATCGGTGAAAATGATATTCTATAGCGTATCGGTTCAGAAAACAGATACCGTATTGAATTTGCTTGATGTGGATATATCGGAATATGATGTGCATGGTAACATAACACAAGTCGATGCCTTTAATGCTGATACCACCCAAAATAAGGATGAACATCATGTGATAGATAAGTATAGTTATACGTATGCAGCAAATGGCTATGTACTTGAGAAGATAGATAATACAGAAGATTCAGATTTGAGAGGTACCCATATTTACCGATATGATAGTGTAAATAATTTAATTGTTGATAGTAACACTGAGCGGATCTACTTGTATTACTGTAAGTATGACATTAAAGGTAATTTAAGAGAGTATGACCGGTATGCACCTGTAATTGATACAACTTTAGTTGAAAAAGATATTTATACATACGACGATAAAGGAAATGTAATTGAAAAGGACAGTTACAATAGCAGGGGCTTAATAGCAAAAAATGTATACGTATGCGATGCAAAAGGCAGGAACATAGAACAGGAAACATACGGAAAAGATGGTGTTTTAATGAGTACGTATTCAACGCAGTATAAGGGCGATGATAAGAATGGAAATTGGTTGAAGTTAATTGCAATTTACAAAGGCTCGCAGGTGCAAATGATTAAAAGAGAGATACAATACTACGAGTAGAGTTAATTGCTGTCCTTACCTCTTTCTGTTTTAACCCGTTTGCCATTTTCATAGGTTTTTGTAACTGACCAACTTCTTTCTTTTCCAATCCACGATCCGCCTATACTTGTCTCTTTATAGTATTTGGTTAATTGCCCCTTTTCATTATAGTACCAATGTTTTTCATGCGTAGTACTTTCGCAATCGGAACAATAGGGGTGAATACGTGTAACGGATTTGTCTTTAATATTTCGTGTGCCGGTATAATAGGCTGTAAAACGATAAACGGCCCCTCCTGCCCATGTACGTTTAATGGTTAATAAGGTGTCAGCGTTTTTTGTCAGTATTTTAACTCTGCTGTGTGCACCTTTTTGACCATGGCTAAGGATAGAAATGGAGATAAAGACCAGTATTGAAATAATTTTTGCCAATACCTTTTTATGTAGAAGAGATCACCTTTACTTTCTTCGCTAATGCAATAGCCCTTTCTTTAACCTTATCAACATCGGCGCCAACTTTATCGTAAGCCAATGCAATTGCCATGCGGCGATAAGGGCGGGTAGTGGGCTTGTTGAATATACGTATGTCGCTCATAGGTTCCTTTAGTAAATCATCAATGCCTGTAAAAAGTGGTCTATGACCACCTTCGCTTGCAAGTATTACGGCTGATGCACCGGTTCTTTCCAATGTAATGGCGGGAATAGGTAAACCTAAAATAGCACGTGCATGTAATTCAAACTCGCTCAGGTTCTGTGTGCCTGCTAATGTTACCATGCCTGTGTCGTGCGGGCGCGGTGATAATTCTGAAAAATAAACTCCTTTATCTGTCAGGAAAAATTCAACACCCCAGATGCCTGCACCTGTTAAAGCTTTGGTTACTTTGCCTGCCATGTCGCGGGCTTCACTTATGTTTTTGTCCGATATCAGGCAAGGTTGCCAGCTTTCCATATAGTCCCCACGTTCCTGCCTGTGGCCAATCGGCGGGCAGAATAATGTGGTGCCGCTTTTTTGTGTTACCGTTAATAGAGTTATCTCTGCATGAAATTTTATGAACTCTTCAATTATCACTTCCTTATAATCGCCACGGCTACCCGCCATGGCATAGTTCCATGCTTTTTCAATATCGTCTTTTGTTTTTACAACACTCTGCCCTTTGCCGCTGCTGCTCATCAGTGGTTTTACTACACATGGTATGCCTATTTCATTTACGGCTTTTGTAAAAGCATCCAGCGTAGTTGCGTATTGGTATTTTGCTGTGCGTACGCCTAGTTCTTTTGCAGCCAGGTCGCGGATGGCCTTGCGGTTCATGGTAAAGTTTGCTGCACGTGCGCTGGGTATAACAGTGTATCCTTGTTTTTCGTAATCGTAAAAACGTTCGGTGCGTATGGCTTCAATTTCCGGAACGATCAGATCGGGTTTGTGTTTGGCAACTATGGCATCCAATGCATCTCCGTCGAGCATATTTATTACCTCGAACGCATGCGCTACCTGCATGGCGGGTGCACCCGCATAGCTATCAACAGCAATTACATATTGCCCGAAGCGTTGCAGGGCAATCACTAATTCCTTACCTAATTCACCTGAGCCGAGGAGTAATATTTTCTTTTGCATGATGGAAATACTATAATATGGTGCTAAAATAGTGAACTGTGGAAATATTCCTACTTTACATACTTCCTAAAAGCTGAGATTGTTTGAAAAATCAGGTAGGAAAGGATGATTCTATAAAAGTAGTCTAGGAGATAAGTCATTTTGCTTATATCTTTAGCACCTTCATTTATTTTGTCTATTACATGCACAGGATTAAGAATTTGGAAAAACACACTAAAATTCTTCCATAGTACATCTAATAAATGTGATACCCCTCCTCTTGTGAAATCTATTCCACTGATTTCAGGAGATTGAGAAATAGTTAGTAAGTAATAAAATAACGCAGTAAATCCAATTGCCCACAGAACAGGCTTCCACCAATTCTGCCCGTAGCTATTTGAGCGATTAAGTAACATAATGAATTTTTCATCATACCTTCCAGTAGAAGAATGCAGTTCTTGCCTATATGCTATCATTTCGTATTGTTTGAAGACAAGAGATTGAATCCTATCCCCTTGTTTCTCCATTGCGTATTTCAATTGTCTGAATATCTCTCTCTTTTGCGTAAAGTCTTCAATAGTTTCTGCGCGTTGATTTATTTGTTCGTATTCAAACCATTTAATTGAGGAAGTCGAAATATCAACCAGATTACTGTCGCGGATTAAAATACTATTGAAATTGGAAAAGTTAGTGCTCGAGAATTGCGTTTTACCAATATTAGAGTTTTCTATAACTAATGAAGAATTATTGTTGTGTGAAGTGGACATGCCTATGAATTGTAGACCTCCACTATTTGTGAAATCAGATAATGTGAGTTTCTCCATTAGGAAATTATTGAAGATAATTGAAGCATCGGAATTTATACCGTTGATATAGGTGTTTACTGGCTTAAAATTTTGCATGCTTATTTCTCCAGTAAGTTTCCTTGAGCAATCAATTCTGATGTTATTAATATCACAAGGGGGATTTTGACTATCTGCCCCCTTAATTGCTATACCATTTTCAAAACTCGTAGCTCTTAATAGAATTTGCTGGAAGCCCTTGCAGCTATTTTCAGTTGGATATGAAACAGAAACAGATTTTCTAAATATACTATCTCTGAAGTATACGCAGCTAATTGGTTCTTCGTTGTTACTCGATGAGGTTATGTTAATAATTGTAACTTCTGCATCAATAGTGACTTGGTAGAAGTCTAAGGTTTCCCTTATTTCACCTCCGATAATTTCAATTGAATTATTGTGCTGAGATTTGGCAAATTTAATACTACCGAAACGATTTTTTGTGATTATTGTCCTAGGTTTAATTTCTAGATCACTTAGTAAGAGTTCATTTGTTATAGAACACTCAGTTACTGTTATATTGTTTTGTATTTCTGAGTGCCCAATATTTAAAACATCGAAACTACTCTTTAGTATTTGAAGATATTCAATTTGTGGATTCCAAAGAATATTAAGTGTTTTATCTATCTTACAATCTTTAATTCTTAGTCTATTGATCTTATTTTTAAATAGACCAATTTCACCCTCATCAAGAAACTCTCCATCCCCATCTTTAACATTTATACGATTAAATAATAACGAATTAATTTCGCACCCTTCTATTGTTATGTTTATAAAGTTGTTTAGATTGGTAAATGCTAAACTATTAGGGAATTTGCATTGAAAGAGTAGAATCTGTTTGCCTACGTAAGTTTGGTCATTAATATTAACCATGCCAGAGACTTCTAAGCCTGCAATATTAGCTGACCCGTCGACTATTGCTTCATTCAGTCTTCTAATAAATTCTGTTGAAGATATTTTCTCTAGTGATCTTTCAGCTTCCATACTCCGCAATGAATTATATAGAGCAATGTAACGAAATTTCCTCAGTGAACCTCATGATTTTCCTCTGTGGTACTCTGTGTAAATGTTTAAATAATGTCACAAAGTAATACAAGAGCAGTGAAGAGAGCCCATAAGTTGAAAATTTCTTAAATTTGATTCCGATTAAACCACTGTAAACTATTATCATGAAAAAGAATCTACTTACAACACTTATTTACACTGTTGCATTATTTGCTGGCATACATACTATACATGCACAGTGCAGCGTACCACCTACCATAACAGTAACAACAACTAACACACCTTGCAATGCCAGCAAGGGTATAGCTATAGCAAATGCAACCGGTGGAACTCCGCCCTATACTTTTTCATGGAATGATGGTACAAGCTCTGCTAAAGACAGCGGTATGGCTGCAGGGGTTTACCAGGTAACCGTGTACGATTCCAATAATTGTTCTTCAACTGCTACGGCAACTATAAGCGATTCAAGCGGCCCTTCGGTAGTTGTTAATGTTACGAATGTAAAATGCTTTGGCGATACCAATGGAGCTATAAATCTTACGGTAACGGGTGTTAAGCCTTATAGTTGTTACTGGAGCCAGGTGGGCGCCCCGGTGACCACCCAATATTTATGCCCGGGCGGTATTATTAATATTAATGCTTCCATGCCGAATATAACTGCGGGTACATATGTATGTGCAGTGCGTGATGGTAATGGCTGTATTACTACTACACCAAATATTGTTGTTTCACAACCTGCGGCTTTAAGTATTAGTCCCGTAACTACCAATGCAAGCTGTGCAACTGCAAATGGCAGCGCTTCGGTTACTGTAAGTGGCGGGGTAACGCCATATAGCTATAGCTGGAATGGTGGAGCAGCAAGTACAACCTCAAGTATGAACAACATCAGTGCAGGCTATTATAATGTGGTGGTAACCGATAATAACGGGTGTAAAGATTCTGTAGCCGCAATCGTTAATAGCACGAATGGCCCCGTGCCTTACGTAACTGCAACAACTCCTTTTAATTGTGTGTTAGGTACTATGGGTTCAGTTACAATGAGCGACAGCAATGGAACAGGTCCCTATCTCTTTTCATGGAGCAATGGTTCAACAGGGCAAACCCTGACGGGGGTAACCGGTGGAACCTATTATGTAACTATAGACAATGGTGGTTGCATTGGTGTTGCGGCGGTAACAGTGCCACAGGCATTACCTGCAGGTGTTTCGGTATGTATGGTAACCGTAGATACTATACAAAAGACTACCGTAATGTGGAACAAAACAACCGAAAGCCATATAATGTCATATAATCTTTACCGAAAGCCATCAAGCGGCACGACCTACCAGTTAAGAGAGCGTTTTTGTGCAGGTTATTCTACCATATTTACCGACTCGGTAAGCAATACAGCTACATCAGGTTACGATTACGAAGTATCGGAAGTTGATTCATGCGGAAATGAATCACCATTGAGCACGCCAATAAACTCTATTTATGTTACTGCCACAGACAATGGTTCGAACGTTGTGTTGAACTGGGCAGCATACCAGGGTACATTTGGCAGTTATTATTACATATACCGCGATACGGTTCAGAATGTTTTTGCCTTGTATGATTCCGTTGCCAGTAACGTACTTACCTATACCGATACAAAACCTTTGATTACAAGCAACCCGGTTTACTACACTATAGGTGTTTCAAATATTACCGGTTGCAACCCTACACAAATAATAGAGCACGGAAAAGGCGGCCCGGGTGCTTACACCAGTGCTAAATCGAACACAAAAAAGCTGGTACATGGTGGTCCAACATCGTTAAACAGTTTGAATGAACACTATAACATTACTATCTATCCTAATCCGTCGAATGGTGTGTTCACCATTCAGTCATCAGGTATCAGTCGTCAGACATTAGTTGAAGTATATAATATGATTGGAGAGAAAGTGTATTCAAACTCATTAAACATTCAGCATTCAAAATTCAACATTGATTTAAGTGATCAGTCTGCAGGAGTTTACATGTACAAAATACTTTCTGAAAAAGGAGAGTACCTGGCAAGCGGTAAACTGATAATACTACGCTGATTGTTTTTTACTGAATAACTTTCTCAGTGAACCTCGTAGAGTTTTTCTCCGTGGTGCTCTGTGTAACTATTTTAAATATTACACAGAGGAATACAGGAGTTAATGCCGGAGTACCACAGAGAGAGAAAAAAAGTATTACGCAAACCTTGGAGCCAACACTAAGTCCTTTGAACCGGCAGTGTATTTGTAAAAACCAATACCTGATTTTACACCCAGGTCGCCGGCCGTTACCATATTTATCAATAAAGGGCAAGGCGCGTATTTAGGGTCGCCAAGGCCATCGTGCAATACACGTAAAATAGACAGGCAAACATCTAAGCCAATAAAATCGGCTAATTGTAATGGACCCATAGGGTGAGCCATACCCAGTTTCATAACCGTATCAATTTCGTTTACACCACCCACACCTTCAAACAAAGCATAAATAGCTTCATTTATCATAGGCATAAGTATGCGGTTAGCCACAAAGCCGGGGTAGTCATTTACTTCAGTAGGTATTTTACCAAGCTTTTTCGATAGGTCCATTATAAGTGCGGTAACAGCGTCAGATGTGTTGTAACCACGAATAACCTCAACCAGTTTCATAACCGGCACAGGATTCATAAAGTGCATACCAATTACTTTATCGGCACGTTTGGTTTGTGCTGCAATTTTTGTGATAGATATGGACGAAGTATTACTTGCTAAAATAGTATCGGCAGCGCAAAGGCTATCGAGGTCGCGGAAAAGTTTGAACTTGATCTCAGGGTTTTCAGTAGCCGCTTCTACAACCAGGTTTGCACCGCTTACACCTTTTGCGAGTTCGGTATGTGTGGTTATGTTCTTAAGTGTATTGGCTTTGTCTTGCTCGGTAATAGTGCCTTTGGTTACCATCCTGTCGAGGTTTTTACCAATGGTAGCCATTGCTTTTGCTAATGCATCGGCCGATATATCTATAAGTGCAACACTATACCCGCATTGTGCAAATGTGTGAGCTATTCCGTTGCCCATTGTACCTGAACCTATTACCGCTATATTTTTCATAATCTTATATTTTGTGCAAATATAGAATCTTCCCGTAATGGTGTAACCAATTCCATTTTCTTAAAGAAAAGCACAGCGTATGCCAGGTTGGAACTGTGATGAGTGGAAGAGATAAGTGCTCTGAATGTGTATGAAATGGCTGACCGGTTTATCAATAGCCATTGTAGTATTCATATCCGTTTACGCAAACCGTTGCATGTGCTTTAAACTGCACAACCAAACCCAGGCTGAACATGGCTCCGCTAAAATTTATAGGCGCCCCTGTACTGTTATCAGCCGCACCAAATTCATTGTTCTGGTTTACATTCATGCTCCTGTAGCCGAGTTTCGCTTCAAAGCCTAAATTTTTCGATTTGCCGACAAAGTATTTAGCCACAGCGGCAATATGCCATCCCATTTGCAGGGCATCGTAATCGAAACTGGAATTAGTAAAATAGCCATTGTTAGCGCTGAATACATCGTGCTCGGTACCGGTTATTATTCCAATATCCCAGCTCAATTCACCGCCTATCTGCAAGCGGTTCGATGTATCGGTTCCACGCAAATATTGCAAAGCATCGTTCAATGAAAAATACGAAATAGCCAGGTTACCATATGCACCATTGGCAAAGTTTGATGTATCGTGTATGGCGTTAGATGACATGGTTTCAAACTGAAACTCGTAGGTCCAGTTGTTCTGCTTATTGAATACCAAAGAGCCACCCATAAAGAAATTATACATTTGTGTGAAGCCTGTATTAAGCTTTGTTGTACCTGGCCCTTCACCGGCAAAGCGGTTGTTCCAGTAATTATTAATTGCTGCTCCGTCGTACGGGCTTACAGGCGACACCAATGCTCCAAGATACATGGTTGCGCCACTAATGCTACTTAAGGGAGTTGTAACTGTACTGGGATCGGTGGTGTATGGAATGGGGTTAGTATAATTTACAACCGGTGGTGGCGGTGCCGTGGCCGGAAAAACATCTGTTGCACCATCAGCATAGTGTATGCTTGCCACTTTATATTTTTCAATATCATACACAGGGCTTGTTTCCTTATTGGCAAATTTCTTGTATTTTATTTCCGAAGTTCCTATTTCCTGCACTACTGCAATTATTCTGGTGCCATCGGTTTGCACAATAGTGTCTTGTGCGGTTGCCATTTTTCCGAGCAATAAAAAGGTGGCGAGGTATGTTAGGGTTTTCATGCTGTGGGGTTTATAGAACAGATTTACGGAGCAATATATTTTAAGTTCCCGATTTTAGCAATAATTAACAAAACTATGGGTTTATTACATTTGACGACAATTATTAAAAATATTTATGGCTGAACACTGGATAAAGCACCCGACTATACTTAAGGGAACAATGGTTGACCTTATACCATTGGAAAAAGAACATTTTGATGAACTGTACCTGGCGGCAGCAGATAAAAAACTTTGGGAGTTCATACCCAGCGATGGCTCGGAGCGGGAAAAGTTCAATGCTTTATATAACACTGCACTGGAAGAAAGAGAAAAAGGAAATCATTACCCCTTTGTGATACAACACAAACAAACTAAAAAGTTTATTGGCTCCACGCGGTTTTTAGATATTGTGCCCAAGGACAAAAAACTTGAAATTGGGTTTACATGGATAACACGTGACTATTGGGGCACGGCCATAAATTTTGAATGCAAATTATTGCTGATGACCTTTTGTTTTGAAGTATTGAAAACAAACCGTGTGCAATTAAAAACCGATGAACGCAACATTCGCTCGCGCACCGCTATTCAAAAAATAGGAGGCCAGTTTGAAGGTATATTCCGCAAGGAAAGAATATTGGATAACGGTTATGTAAGAAACAGCGCCTTCTTCAGTATTATTGATACAGAATGGGAAGCTGCTAAAAAGAAGATTCAAATGCAGATGGAGGAGAGGATGAAAAAAAGTAACTAAACTTTCCTCCAGTTATGTGTTCCACCAACGGCACAGCCATTTAAAGCAGGCACATCGGTAGTATTTACTTTTACCTTACAGTTTTCGCACACAAATTTATTAAGGCCTTTTTCGCCTAGGGTAACCCACATGTGCATCGATGCTTTTTTGCATCCGCGTATTTTAGGCGTACTGGTTTTAACTTCAACTTCTGAGCAAGCGCTGCAGCTATATACGGTCAGTGATTTTTCTTTGTGCATGGTGTTATATTGAACAGGGGTGAATACTTTATGCCTATGAAAATAAAACCCTGAAAGTATATAAATTACTCTCAGGGCTTACCTTATTTATTTAAACGTGATGTGCAGGTCGTTCGAACCTTTTATTGTTGTCGCTGTTATTCCTGCGTCTCTTGTTCTTGTTAAAATTATTACCTCTTGGCCTGTTGCCATGCTGGTGGGTATGTTGTTTGCGTTCCGGTTTAGCGCCATCGGCTTCAACAGCATCTAACTTTGGTGGCTTTGCATTACCTTCAAACGGATGCCCGGTAATTACATCAATATCTTTCTTCAGTAATTTACGGATGTCTTTTAACTGACCGATCTCATCCTGCGAGCAGAATGATAAAGCAATACCCGATGCACCGGCTCTGCCTGTACGGCCAATACGGTGAACATAGGTCTCTGCTTCTTCGGGCAGTTCAAAGTTAATTACGTGGGTTAGCCTGTCAATATCAATACCTCGCGATGCTATATCGGTAGCCACCAATACACGAATTGTTTTGTTTTTAAAACCGTTCAACGCACGTTCACGCGCACCTTGCGATTTATTGCCATGTATAGCTTCTGCCTTTATCTTGTTACGATTAAGCTCTTTCACCACTTTGTCGGCTCCGCGTTTGGTACGGGTAAATACAAGTGCATTCTCAATGGTTTTATCCTGTAAAATGTGATTCAGTAATGCACGTTTGCTTTCCTGGTTCACATAATATATTCCCTGTTGTATCAGGTCTGCTGTTGCAGTTACGGGTTCAATGGTTATGGTAACAGGGTTGTGTAATAACTTGTCTGCAAGTTTTTTGATCTCGGTTGGTGCAGTAGCTGATAAAAGTATGGTTTGCTTTTTTGCAGGCAGTTGTGCCATTACCTTTTTCATATCGTTAATAAAGCCCATGTCGAGCATGCGGTCGGCTTCATCAAGCACAAAATACTTAACCATGTTAAGTTTAATGTAGCCCTGGTTCATCAGGTCTAATAAACGGCCTGGTGTTGCAATAAGCACATCAACCCCTTTGCGGAGGTTGTTGGTTTGCGTATGTTGCGATACACCACCAAAAATTACGGTGTGTTTAATATGCAGCCCGGTGCCATAGTCTGAAAAGCTTTGTGCTATTTGCAGGGCAAGTTCGCGGGTTGGTGCAAGCACCAGTGCTTTAATGCCATGTGTATGTTCGGGCATGCCTTTACTCAGTAACTGCAGAATAGGTAATGCAAAGGCAGCTGTTTTACCGGTGCCTGTTTGTGCGCAGCCAAAAATGTCCTTCCCTTCTAAAATATGGGGAATGGCTTTTTGCTGAATGGGTGTGGGTTCTGTGTAACCCTGTTTACTTAAGGCCGCTAATAATGGGTCTATAAGGTTTAAGTCTGAAAATTTCATTTTTATGTATGAATTAATTATAAATATGGGAATACCGAAAAAAACGGTCCGTCCCTTGTTGTTAACTTGTTAAGAAAAGCGTAAACTGAAACTGGATTGAATGGGTGAGGACCACCAACAGATGAGATACAATCTTCCAAAGAAGTTGTGCAAATATACAACTTATTTGCAGAATACAGCATTTTTACTTGAAAGTATGCTATAGGTTGCTGGTAAATGGCTTGCTGTTAAAGGGACACAAGGTATTGTGCCGGAATTTAAGATGTGTCGGTAGTTTTCTAAACTTTTGGTACATTTACAGGCACAATGAAACCACAGCAAAAAACCTATTTCCCCAGCCTCGATGGCCTTCGGTTTATCTGTGCCATGATCATTGTAATGTTTCACATGGAAGGCATTAAATTCAGGCATGGCCAGGAGGTATCTGAAAGGTTTCTATCATACAGGTCTGACGCAGATATTGATGTCAGCCTGTTCTTTGTTCTCAGCGGTTTTCTTATAACGTTTTTGCTGCTCCGGGAAAAACAAAACACCGGCACTATACTATTTAAAAACTATTATATCCGCAGGGTATTGAAGATATGGCCGCTCTATTACTTCATAATGATAATTGGTTTTTTTCTGTTGCCTTATTTCGGCCATGCTTTTTATTCTGAATATTCATGCGGCTTATCAGATCATTTTACGGTAGCGTTAATAGGTTATTTGTTTTTTCTGCCTCCCATATTACTGGGCGGATACATGTTACCCGAGTCAATGGGTGTAACCTGGACCATACGGGTAGAGGAGGTTTTTTATCTTGCCTGGCCTTTCATTATCCGTCGGTCTAAGAATTTCATCAAAGTAAGTTGTATAATTATTGTATCTACCATTTTTATCCGCGATTCCATTGTTATATCAGCCAATTTGCTGAAAAACAATCCGGATTATCATAAACGATTACTGGACATTGCAATACTTTTTGCGGAGTACAGATTCAGTTGCATGGCAATAGGAGGTATTGCCGCATATATATTCATTACGAATAAAGAAAACCTATTGCAATTTTTATTTAAAAAGAGCATGCAGATTTTGGTGTATAGCGTATTATTCCTCATGTTGATGCTGCGGGTCAGAGTACCACTGATGAATCAGGAATTTTACTCGGTGCTGATCGCGTATATGGTACTCAACCTGGCAGCCAATCCTGCATCGATAATAAGGCTGAACTATAAATGGATGACCTATCTGGGTACTATGGCATATGGTATTTATTTGTATCACCCCATTATGCGCATTTTATCACTCGAAGCCGTAATGCGTTTGTTTAATAGTAAAATTATCGGCTGGCAAATGGAAGTCAGCTATTATAGTATGACCATTGCTTCTACTTTACTTATGGCCATTCTTTCGCATACGTTTATAGAGAAGCCATTTCTTAATCTCAAGAAAAAATTCTCGTTTGTTAATTCCTGAAGCAATCTATATATGATTAGTATACCTGGTGGTGGATTTAATTTGTATTATTGTGTAAAGGGTTTGTAACCCTGAACAGCAAATTTCAGGTATGAAGGCTAAAGAAAAAATCCATTTTCCCAACCTCGATGGTCTTCGGTTCATTGGTTCTATGATAATTCTTCTGTTTCATATGGAAGATATTAAACAAAGGCATGGCCAGGAGGCATCGGGACTTATACTAAGTTATGGGCCTATTGGAGAGCTTGATGTCAGCTTGTTCTTTGTTCTCAGTGGTTTTCTTATAACGTTTTTGTTACTGAGGGAGAAACAAGATACCGGTACAATTGTATTGAAGAACTTTTACGTGCGCAGAATACTGAAGATATGGCCACTCTACTACTTTATTATGATAATTGGTTTTTTTCTGCTGCCTTATTTCGGACATGCTTTTTACCCTGAATATTCAAAAAATTTATCTGATCATTTCCCCATAGCTTTAATAGGTTATTTGTTTTTTTTACCTCCTTTATTGCTCGGCGGTTACAGGCTGCCCGATTCAATGGGTGCAACCTGGACGGTAATAGTAGAGGAGGCATTTTATCTTTTCTGGCCGTTTATTGTGCGTCGGTCTAAGAACTTTATCAAGGTAATTTGTATAATTATTGTGTCGGTTATTTTTATTCGCGATGCATTTATTGTATTGCATTATTTGTTGAGAGCCGATCCTTATTATGAGGTACGCTTAACTACTGTTATTGAGCTTTTGGGTGAATACCGGTTCAGTTGTATGGCTATAGGCGGAGTTGCCGCATATATATTCATTACGAAACAAGAAAGCCTGTTGCAGTTCCTGTTTAAAAAGAACTTGCAGTTACTGGTATATATTACATTGTTCTTAATGATGATGCTTCATGTTAAGATACCCCTGATGAACCAGGAGTTTTATTCTGTGCTATTTGCTTATATAGTACTCAATATGGCAGTTAATCCTGCATCGATAGTAAAGCTGAACTATACATGGATGAGCTACCTGGGTTCCTTGTCGTACGGCATTTATCTCTATCACCCTATTATGCGCATTTTATCGCTCGAAACCATAACACATGTATTCAATCGCAATATTTCCGGCTGGCAAATGGAACTAAGTTTCTATAGTTTGACCATTGGTTCTACATTACTTGTAGCCATGCTTTCGTATAGGCTTATGGAGAAACCTTTCCTTAACCTCAAGAAGAAATTCTCGTTTGTTAATTCCTGAAGCAATCCATATATGATTAATATACAAGGTGGCGATTTTAATTTGTATTATTGTATAAAGGGTTTGCAACCCTGAAGGATAAATTTCAGGTATGGAGAAAAAGGAGAGAATTTATTTTCCCAATTTAGATGCATTGCGTTTTATATCGGCAATAAGCATTGTTATATTCCATACCGAGCAATTAAAACTTAGGCATGGTGGTGAAACGTTAAAATGGCTTGTGTATTTTGAACACTGGGCGAATATTGATGTTTCTGTTTTCTTTGTCCTCAGTGGTTTCCTTATTACCTTTTTGCTGCTCAAGGAAAAAAAGGCTAAAGGCTCTATTAACTTAAAGGACTATTATATTCGAAGAACATTAAAAATATGGCCACTTTATTATACAGTAATGATACTGGCCTTTTTTCTATTGCCGTTTTTTGCAAGTGGTTTTTATGGCAATTATACCTGGGGCCTGGAAGACCATTTTTGGATAAGCCTTGTGGGTGTTATATTCTTTTTACCTTGTTTACCGGGTTCGGGTGGGCGCTTGCCCGAATCAATTGGCCCAAGCTGGACAGTTAGGGTTGAAGAAGCGTTTTATCTTTTCTGGCCGGTTATTATACGAAAGTCGAAGCGCTTTATCAGAACCTGTTGTATTATAATAGTTGCAGTACTGGCAATAAGGGGGGTACCGGTGTTGTTGAAACTATTATACGGAAATAACCCTGTTAACGCTATTCGCATTGATGAACTGGCAAAATTATTGCTTGAGTATCGGGTAAGTTGTATGGCAATTGGTGGCATAGCTGCGTATTTGCTTATAGAGAATAATCAAAAAATATTGAATTGGTTGTTTCGTAAAGATGTTCAGATAATGGTGTACACCATATTTGCCATATTGCTCTTGTTGCGAGTGGTTATTCCAATAGCTAACCAGGAGTTTTATTCTGTACTTACAGCATTTTTAATTTTAAACCTTGCCGCTAACCCAGTGTCTGTTATAAAAATAGGCTCAAAATGGATGGCCTATCTTGGTTCATTGTCTTACGGGTTGTATATGTATCATCCTATTATGCGCATACTAAGTTTAGAGGCAGTAAAGTATTTATTTAATAAAGATGTTGCAGGCTGGCAAATGGAAGCACTTTACTTTGGTTTTACCATAGGGTCTACCATAATTGTTTCAATGCTATCATATAAACTGCTTGAAAAACCATTCCTTAATCTCAAGAAAAAATTCTCGTTCATTAATTCAGCAGAAAAGTAAAATGTTAATCTATTCTTAACCGAGAACCGAAGCCTATTTTTATATCTTTGGTTTTAAATATTCTGCCCATGAAATGGCTCATTATAATCTTACTGGTTTTAAGTGAACTAAGTTTTGCTCAACCGGAACTTCACCAGGTTGATCTGCCTAATGGCTGGCATTTGACTCCTGCAGGAACCGGAATAAGGTTGGGAGATTTGCCTCTTAACATTGCCGTAAGCCCCGATGGTAAATATGCTGCTGTTACCAATAACGGGCAAAGTGTGCAATCTATAATGCTTTTAGATGTTCAAACCCATAAACTACTGGACAGTGTAAGCATTCCTGAATCGTGGTTAGGGCTCGCATTCGGCAATGGAGGCAAAAAGCTATATGCATCGGGCGGAAATAATAACATGATATTGGGATATGATGTGAAAGAAGGTAAACTTAAATTAAGTGATAGTCTTATACTGGGTAAACCATGGCCTGAAAAAATATCGCCTTCAGGAATTGCTGTTGATGATTCGCGAAAGCAGATATATGTAGTTACGAAAGAAAATAATTCCCTGTATAGACTGGGAGTTGAAACAAAAAAAGTGTTTGTTCAACAAAAATTACCCGCTGAAGCATATACTTGTTTAATATCTAATAATTCGCAAAAGCTGTATATCAGCATTTGGGGTGGAGGCGAGGTATTAATATATGATCTGATAGCAGATAAGTTTTCTGATTCTGTTAAAGTAGGCAGTAACCCGAATGACATGGCGCTTACCAACGATGGAAGATATCTGTTCGTTGCTAATTCAAATGATAATAGTGTATCAGTAATATCTTTGACAGAGAATAAAGTTGTTGAAACATTAAATGCAGCTTTATATCCTGGTTCGCCTGAAGGTTCAACAACCAATGGCGTTGCATTAAGCGCCGATAATAAAACATTATATATAGCCAATGCCGATAATAACTGCCTTGCCGTATTTGATGTAAGTAAGCCCGGCAATAGCAAGTCAAAAGGTTTTATACCCACCGGTTGGTACCCTACTTGTGTTCGTGTTATAGGGAAAGATATATGGGTGACCAATGGAAAGGGTTTTTCATCTATGCCTGATCCATACGGGCCAAACCCATTAAAGAAGAGAGAAAAGGTAGTATACAAACAGGGCGATGCGCCTCACCCCAATATGCAATATATTGGTGGCGGATTACTTATGGGCACCATGAGTGTGATAAATGAACCAACTGAGAAGCAACAAACAGATTATACCGCCTTGGTATATAAAAATACACCTTACGATATTTCTAAATCGCTGAGCGCTGACATACCTGCCGGAAATCCGGTACCGGCAAAGGTAGGCGATGCATCACCCATAAAATATGTGTTTTATGTAATGAAAGAGAACCGTACATACGACCAGGTATTGGGTGATATGACAGCGGGAAATGGTGATACTGCTTTGTGTTTATTCCCGAAAAGAGTAACACCTAACGAACATGCATTAGCGGAACAATTTGTGTTGCTCGATAATTTTTATGTGGATGCGGAGGTTAGCGCCGATGGACATAACTGGAGCATGGCTGCATATGCAAATGATTATACGGAAAAAACATGGCCGACAAGTTATGGTGGCAGAGGCGGGGACTATGATTATGGCGGCAACAGAAGTATTGCTTTGCCTGTCGATGGGTTTATATGGGATAATTGCTTTAAGCATAATGTAAGTTTCAGAAACTACGGCGAGTTTGCCGATGATGGTAACCCTTATTTGAAAGAGCTTGCAAAACATACATGTGCAAAATACCCGGGCTGGGATTTGAGCATACATGATGCATATCGTGAAAAAATGTGGGAAAAAGACTTTGATTCATTGAGTGCTGTTAATGCAGTACCGCAAATGAATATTGTGTATTTACCCGATGACCATACCAGCGGGCTTGCTAAAGGGGCATTCACTCCGTTTGCATCGGTGGCAGATAATGACCAGGCGCTTGGCAGACTTATAGAACATCTTTCAAAGAGTCCTATCTGGAAACAATGTGCTGTATTTGTGTTGGAGGATGATGCACAAAATGGCCCCGACCATGTGGATGCACACCGAAGCACAGCATTTGTGGTTGGGCCGCATGTAAGGCGGAATAGTGTGAACCACACGATGTATTCAACCTGTTCAATGATACGTACCATGGAATTAATTCTGGGCTTGCCGCCAATGAGCCAGTACGACGCAGCCGCTACACCTATGTGGAGATGTTTTACCGATACAACTAATTTTTCTTCTTATTCTTCAATTCCTTCAGCTATAGATATTGACGGAAAGAATACTGCATTTAACGATCTGATGAAAAGATCGGACGAATTTGACCTGAGGCATGAAGACAAAGTGCCCGAACAATTGTTTAATGAGGTATTATGGATAGCTATTAAAGGTAATATACCGATGCCGGCTACCAAACATGGGGCATTTATTCAACCACTCCCCAAAAGTGAGGCAGATGACGATGATGATGGAGACGGCGACTGAGTGATTGACTTTCACAGTTTTGCTTAAAAAAGACTAAATTCCAATTATTCTCTCTTTCTTAAACAACTATTCGTAATCATTTAACATCTGGTTAATGGAAACAGAAAAAATTATAGGCAAATTTGTAGGGAAATTATGTAGGTCTGTTTTTTTGAATGCCTATCTGTTTATAAGCTCTTGGTGTTTAAAGCATACAGAAAAATCGAATTCAGTTATATGACGGAATGAGTATAAAATTACATTTACGTAAGTGTATTACGCTATTGCGGGTTTTCGTAATGGTTTTTGCATTGCTCATAAGTAATACTCTTTTTGCCCAGGCCACTTTCACTTCAGGCACTTACAGTCAGGATTTTGGTAATACAACAGATCCGGGATTCCCCTATGCTGCATCAGGCAGTTGGGTCGATAATTCATATTACCCCGGTTGGTACTTATACGACAATGCAGGTAACTTTCAGGGTGTAGAAAACATAACAAACAGTGCCCCTACAAATACAGGCGGCACGTATATGTACACCATAAACGGTGGACCGGGTTTATTACTTGGAACACGTCCCTCTGACGGATCTGTAGGTACCAGTTCCGATACCAGTAATGAAGATGGTACGGTAAGCCCTCATGGCTTAGCGCTTGGCTTGTGTATGAAAAATAATACGGGAGCAACTATTCAGAGTATAAATGTTCAATTCGACTGGTACCAATTATCGGAGGCAGAAGATGGAGGACAGGATAATTCAAACTATTTCGATTACCTGGTATCTAATTCTGTTCCCGGCCTGAGTGGCGCTACTGCGGGATATACGAATGTTCCTGCCTTGAATTATACAGGGCCTAATGTAAATGGTACCTGTTGCTCGGCCCAAGTACTTGGTTTACCTGGGACTGTGCATACACATTTTAATCAATGTATAACGGTAACAGTAACATCAGGTAAATATATTATGTTCCGCTGGTGGGACCCGAACGATATACATAATGATCCGCATTTTGCCATAGATGATATTCAGATATCAGTGGCAACAGTTTCAGCTTCTGCTTCGTTGCCTACGGTTTGTGCAGGTAGCCCCACCACATTAACGGCAAGTGGTTCATGTAGTACGTATACATGGACACCCAATACTGCCTTGAGTGCCACTACGGGCACAAGTGTAACAGCTTCACCAACTGTTGCAACAACCTATACTGTTACCGGAACACTTACAGGTTGTGGTACAGCTACTGCCACAGTAGCGGTGGCTGTAAATGCCACACCAACTCTGTCGCCTTCAGCTTCTTCGCCAACCATATGCCAGGGCGGTTCGACTACTTTAAATGTTAGTGGTGCAACTACGTATACATGGACACCTAATACAGCCTTGAGTGCAACCACAGGAACGGGTATAACTGCAAATCCTTCAAGCACTATAACATATAGTGTTAATGGTTCATCGGGCGGTTGTGCGGCGGCGCAGCAAACCGTTGTGGTAACTGTAAATCCAACACCAACCTTAACGATCAGTGGCCCTGCCACAATTTGTTCGGGCAACAACACAACACTAACGGGAGGTGGCGCATCAACGTATACCTGGACGCCGAACACAAGTTTAACGGCAAGCACGGGCTCACCTGTAACTGCTAATCCAGGTAGTACAATAACATATACGTTGAATGGAACATCAGCTGCGGGTTGTGCAGCAACAACTCCGTTAACGGAAGTTGTAACCGTGAATGCCACACCGACTTTAACTATCAGTGGCCCTGCTACCATATGTTCAGGTAACAATACAACCTTAACAGGTGGCGGTGCATCAACCTATACCTGGACACCGAACACAAGTTTATCTGCAAGCACGGGCTCACCTGTAACTGCTAATCCGGGTAGTACAATAACATATACCTTGAATGGTACATCTGCGGCAGGATGTGCCGCTACAACTCCATTAACAGAGGTAGTTATGGTAAACGCCACACCAACCTTAACCATTAGTGGCCCTGCCACAATTTGTTCTGGCAACAACACAACACTAACGGGAGGTGGCGCATCAACGTATACCTGGACGCCGAACACAAGTTTAACGGCAAGCACGGGCTCACCTGTAACGGCTAATCCTGTAAGCACAATAACATATACCTTGAATGGTACATCTGCGGCAGGTTGTGCTGCAACAAGTCCCTTAACAGAAGCGGTAACAGTAAATGCAACGCCTACTTTAACCATCAGTGGTCCTGCTACCATATGTTCGGGTGGTAATACAACCTTAACGGGAGGTGGTGCCTCAGCTTATACCTGGACACCCAATACATCACTAAGTGCAAGCACGGGTTCACCTGTAACGGCAAGCCCAACCAGCACAATAACATATACTTTAAATGGAACATCAATTGCAGGGTGTCCGGCAACAAGCCCTTTAAATGAAATAGTAACGGTAAGTTCTCCGCCAACAGTAACGGCAGTTGCAAGCCAGTCGGTAATATGCTCGGGTAATTCAACAACATTAACAGGTGGTAATGCAACAACCTATACCTGGACACCCGGTGGTATGACTGGTTCTACCGTCAGCGTGTCACCGACTATAACTACAACATACACATTGAACGCAACTGCATCGGGTTGTTCCCCATCGGCACCTCAAACAGTAGTAATTACGGTGAATCCTACACCAACATTAACTGCTTCCGCAACATCCCCCACAATATGTTCAGGAAACCCTACCACATTAAATGCAAGTGGGGCAGGGGCAGGCGGCACATATACATGGTCACCTAATACTTCGTTAAGCGCTACAACAGGTGCAAGTGTAACAGCCACACCGGTTGCAACCATTACCTATACACTCAACGGAACAACATCTGCAGGATGTGCTGCTACAACACCCCAAACAGTTATTGTTACTGTAAATACCACACCAACTTTAACCATAAGCAGTCCTGCTACTATATGTTCCGGCGGCAATACTACTTTAACAGGTGGTGGTGCTGCAACCTATACCTGGACGCCCAATACGGCATTAAGCGCCAGCACGGGTTCAAGTGTTACAGCCAGCCCTACTACAACTATAACCTATACATTGAACGGAACATCAGTTGCAGGTTGTGCTGCATCGGGACCAAAAACAGAAGTAGTAACTGTAACTGCAACACCTACATTAACTGCTTCAGCCGGTCCTGCAACAATATGTTCAGGTACTTCAACAACACTGACAGGTGGCAATGCTACTACATACACCTGGACACCGAATACTTCTTTAAGTGCAACTACGGGAGCAACTGTAACAGCCAGCCCAACGGTTACAATAACATACACACTTACAGGAACAGCTTCGGGTTGTGCGGCATCTTCACCGCAAACGGTTGTGGTTAATGTAAATACTACACCAACGTTAACAATCAGTGGCCCTGCTACAATCTGCTCGGGTAATAATACAACCTTAACAGGCGGTGGCGCCAGCACATATACATGGACTCCGAATACAAGCATAAGTGCATCAACCGGAGCAAGTGTAACTGCGAATCCTTCCACCACTATAACGTATACATTGAACGGAACATCAGCAGCAGGTTGCCCTGCCAGCGGAACCAAAACAGAAGTAGTGACGGTTAATACAACACCTACTTTAACTGCTTCGGCCGGCTCTCCAACTATTTGCTCAGGCGGAAGCACTTCATTGAATGGATCGGGTGCTTCAACCTATACCTGGACACCCAATACTGCGCTCAGTGCAAGTACAGGTGCAACTGTAACTGCAAGCCCTACTACTACCATTACATATACACTGAATGGAACATCAGCTGCTGGTTGTGCTGCAACCACGCCTCAAACGGTTGTGGTTACTGTAAATGCTACACCTACTTTATCTGCATCAGCCGGGCCTTCCACAATATGCTCTGGCACTTCAACTACGTTAACCGGCAGCAATGCGGCTACATATACATGGACACCAAATACAGCGCTAAGCGTAAGTACAGGAGCTACTGTAACAGCAAGCCCAACCGTTTCAATTACATATACCCTAACGGGAACAGCTTCGGGTTGCGCTGCATCGGCACCGGTAACTGTGGCGGTAACCGTAAATACCACACCAACTGTAACTGCTTCTGCAAGTGCCACAACAATATGCTCGGGCAATTCAACTGTATTGAAAGGAACAGGCGCCACGACATATACATGGCAACCCGGTGCATTAACAGGTTCTACGGTTAGTGTGTCTCCGGCAATCAGCACAACATATACCTTAACGGGCACAACTTCGGGTTGCAGTAATGTTATTCCTGCAACAGTTGCCATAACAGTAAATCCCACACCTACCTTAACTGTGTCTGCAAGCCCGCCGGCAATTTGTTCGGGCAGTTCAACTACCTTACAAGTCAGTGGTGCTACAAGTTATACATGGTCACCGGGTGCCTTAACCGGTTCAACCGTCAGTGTCTCTCTGGGCACAACAACAACATATACAGTGGTGGGCACATCAACAGGTTGCAGTAATACTATACCCGCATCAGTCGTAGTTACTGTTAATCCAACACCAACTATAACAGTTGCACCCTTAACACCAACTATTTGTCCGGGTGGAAATGTAAATCTTACAGCCTCGGGTGCAGCAACCTATACATGGACACCTTCTGCTACCCTAAGTGCATCAACCGGTGCGACAGTTAACTCGTCACCACTGTCAACCACAACGTATACCATAACAGGCAGCTCACTCGGTTGCCCGGCCACACCTTTAACTGAGGTGGTTTCGGTAGCTGCTGTTTTGCCTGTATCAATTACTCCGGGTTCACCTGCTATTTGTTTGGGCGGCAACACCGTATTGAATGCAGGCGGTGCCGCAACATATGTATGGACACCAAACACCGGACTGAATTGTTCTACCTGCCCTAATCCTACAGCTAACCCAATTGATACTACTACATACAAAGTAGTAGGCTCCAGCGGTTCTTGTAAAGATTCTGCGACCTATACACTTGATGTGAATCCTACACCAACCATTAACGTGGCCTTAACCGGAATATCGGCTGCCATTTGCCCGGGTGACAGCATGGGAATGATAGCCAGTGGTGCAAGCTCGTATGTTTGGACACCGGGAACAGGACTAAGTTGCAGTACCTGTTCAACAATTAATGCGGGTCCATCTTCAACAACTACATATACGGTTACAGGTACTAATGCCAGTGGCTGTTCGGCAACGGCAAGTCAGGTAATTGTGGTATATCCTAAACCTGTAGTTACTATTAACCTGCCTTACGATACATTATGCAGCGGAACAAGTGTATCACTTACTGCAAGCGGCGTAACTTCATATTCTTGGTCACCACCAACAGGTTTAAATACAACCTTAGGCGATTCTGTGGTGGCTACTCCTGCAACATCAATAACATATACGGTAACAGGAACCGGAACAGGAGGATGCAAAATAAAAGACAGTGCGCAAATAACAGTCAATATAACACCTACGGTTAGTCTGACACCGCTGACTCCAATGATATGTTCCGGAGATAGCATTGAACTTGTGGCAAATGGAGCCTCGGCATATCAATGGTTACCATCAAGCGGATTAAAATGCAATAGTTGCGATTCATCAAAAGCCAGCCCTTCTTCAACAATAACCTATTCAGTTGTTGGCATCAGCCTGGCAGGATGCAGAGATACGAGTGATATTAAGGTAACTGTAAATACTACGCCAACCATTACCATTAGTGCCTCAAACGGAACAACAATTTGTTCGTTGGCAGATACGACTGTTTTAACGGCAGCAGGCGGATCAACATACTCATGGTTGCCTGCAACAGGTTTGAATACAACATCAGGTTCCATAGTTGATGCGAATCCTACCGTGTCGTTAACGTATACAGTTTCATCTCTCAGTGCGGCAGGTTGCCCTGCAAAGGATAGTGTTGCAATAACTGTTAACCCAACCCCGACAGTTACTGCTTCGGCAGCAAGCTCTTCTATATGTTCGGGTAATTCAACGGTGTTAACTGCCAACGGAGCAAATACCTATACATGGTCACCTTCTGCAGGATTAAGCCCGGCCAGCGGTTCTCCTGTAACGGCAAACCCGGGTGCATCAGTTACCTATACAGTAACAGGTACAAGTAACGGATGTTCTGATACTGCAAGTGTTGCGGTTACTGTTATTGTTACACCAACTACATCTGTTACATCAGCCGGGGGAGATAGTTTATGCAGTGGTAACTCAAAAGTGTTATCAGCAAGCGGAGCTACAAGTTATGTATGGAGCACAACCCAAACTACTGACAGTATTTCTGTTTCACCTACAATTAATACTACCTATACAGTGGTGGGCTATAATGGAATATGCCCTGATAGTGCAGAAGTTACAGTTGATCTCTATCCGCCACTCCAGGTAGGTATTGTAAATGATACTTTATGTAGCGGTAAACTAGCTACAATAAGTGCTAATGCTTCTGGCGGCAGTAGCCCGTATACGTATGTATGGAGCAATAACCTCGGTACAAATTCAACTGTGAACATACTTGTTACAACCGGCCCGGTAACATATACATGTAATGTTACCAATGGTTGTGGCCAGACTTTCCCTGCTACGGTTGTGGTGGATGGAGTGTTAACACCAAGCCCTTTCTTTACAGCATCCCCTGATACAATACCTGGTGGCCAGTTTATAGGATTTGTAAATAGCAATAGCGGAGCAAATAGCTGGTACTGGACAATGGGTGATGGAACAACATCCACAGAAGATTCAAACGTTATTTACCAATATAATATACCCGGAACATATATTGTTACATTAAAGGTGAGCAACAGGTTTGGTTGTTCCGATTCATCAGCTGATACGGTATATGTAACACAGAATGTATTTATTCCAAACGTATTTACACCAAATGGCGATGGACATAATGATGTGTTTCATATTACTGTTGCAGGCATGAAGACATATTCTATTGAAATATTCAACCGCTGGGGACAACGTATTTTCCAGGCCGATACTCCGGCAATTGATTGGGATGGCACCAGTTCGGGTGGTATACAGGAATCAGACGGGGATTACTACTACCTTATTAAAATGACGGACTTTACAAACAAATCATTCCAGTACAAAGGCTATATTCAATTGATACGCAATTAGAATAAGGCAGGCCCCCTTTCTTTTTTGAATTCACGAGTTACATATACCATTAAAGATTTACAGGATGAGTTTAAATACATACTATTCCCGACTACCACTTTAATCACCCTTATGGTACTAAACTTGTTTTCAAATATAATTCCAAGATTTATTTACAGCTTTTATTAATGTAAGGAAGTGCGTCATATTTATCCCCTAATTCACAAGCTTTTTTAAAATCCGAACATGCCCCATTCTTATCTCCTAATTTTAGTTTTTCTTGTCCACGAAAAGCATAAGCGACCCCGTAATCTGGATTCAATTCAATACCTTTGGTATAGTCATCCAATGCGCCTTGGTAATCATTTAATTCATTTTTTGCAAGACCACGGCCAATATAAAGTTGTTCCAACTGAGGGTTTAGCTCAATGGCTTTTGTATAGTCTGCAATTGCCTCAACGTATTCCTTTAGGTGATACTCATCATCAGCACGGCAGTCGTAGGCATCTTCATAGTTTGGATTTAATGCAATAGCTTTGGTATAGTCCACTATGGCATCCCTTCGCTCTTTATCGTTATTAACCAGAATACCGATACTTGACCTTGCCTCTCCGCGGCTCTTAAAATAATTTGCATCAGTTGAATCTAATTCAATGGCCTTATTAAAATCCTTTATAGCAGCATTGTAGTCTTGGTTTCCCGATTTTATTAATCCCCTGTTGTAATAAGGGGTTGCATCAGTTGGAGCTAATTCCATAGCTTTATTATAGTCTTGTATTGCACCTTTGCGGTCATCTAGTTCTCGTTTAACATTACCACGATTAATATAAGCATCTATGTTGGTTGAATCCAATTCAATAACCTTGCTGTAATCTTTAATTGCTCCGGTGCGGTCTTGCAGTTCATCCATTGCATCACCACGTTTCAAATAAGCACTTAAATAGGCTGGCTTCAATTCAATAACTTTAGTGAAGTCCTGAATAGCGCCTTTATAATCTTTCAGTTGATATTTTGCCCAGCCTCTGTTATAGAAAACATCAATAGGAGTTGAATTCAATTTGATGGCTATGCCATAGTCCTGAATAGCGCCTTTGTAATCTTGAAGATTGCATCTGACATTACCTCGGTTGTAATATATATCTGAATCTTGCGGGTTCATTTGAATTGCTTTGGTGTAATCCTTATTGGCAGCTTGATAATCTTGAAGGGTATGTTCTAAGACTCCACGGCTATAATATGTTTCCTCATAGCTTGAGTCCAATACTATTGATTTGTTATAATCTGATAAGGCATTCTTGTAATCTTTCTGTGCATACTCGGCCAACCCACGATTGTAGTATGATTGTGCATTGCCTTTGTTTAAACCTATCGCCTTAGTATAATTACTGATAGCATTTTGATAATCTTTCTGCATAAACTTTATGATACCTTGATACAAATAGGCATTCACCAAATTTGGGTTAAGCTCAATGGCTTTGTTAAAGTCTGTGGCCGCATCCTGATAATCTTTCAAAATGTACCTGACAATTCCACGATGTAGATATGCCTCTGCATTTGGGCCCAGTGCTATAGACTTATTAAAGTCATCGATTGCACCTTGATAATCTGTTAAGTAATACTTTGTTACTCCACGATTGTAATAGGTTTCTTCCATGTTTGGATTCAACCCGATAGAGCTGTTAAAATCCTGAATTGCATTTTGATAATCTTTCAATTCCCTCTTCTTTGCTCCACGCGAATTATAAACTTTTGCATCCTTCGGGTTCAATTTCAATGCTTTGTCATAGTCTTCTATAGCCTCTTGATACTTACCTTGCGAATCTTCATATTTTCCCTTGTTGAAGTATTTCAATGCCTGGGTGCTTGTACATGATATGAACAGCAAGAATATGCTTGACGCAAGAACTGACTCAAATAATTTGCGGTAGTGGCTCAATTGAAAATTATGATTAATATAGGTGGTGATTTTAAAGAATTTAATGTAATAAGTGGCTCATAATTTTTATGTTATACATAGCAAAGATAAGTACTAAAATTGTCTTACGTAATGCATTGGAATTTAATACTACCGCCCATATTGAAACAACAATGCAACTATTCTGTTTTTCTTAACATCAGATTAACAACAAACTGATTAATTATAAGCAGATTTGTAGGTTAAATCACAGTTTTTTTTTATATTTAAAATGTTAAAATCTATCTGTAACCCGTTGAGTTTAAAAACGTATAGTAAATAGCTTCACTAGTTCAATTGAATGGAAATAAAACTTTACCTCCAGAAGTTTAATAGCTTGCTTCGCCAGTATTTAGTGGTGCTTGCAGTGCTGTCTGGTAAAGTTCTGTTAGCTCAGGCCACTTTTACTGCCGGCACATATAGCCAGAATTTCGGGAACACTACCGACCCGGGTTTTCCATATTCAGCTGCAAGCAGTTGGGTTGATAATTCATATTATCCCGGTTGGTATACTTACCAGAATGCCGGTATCTATCGTGGTGTTACGAACATAACCAATGCGGCACCCATCAATTCCGGTGGGATATATATGTACACATTAAACGGAGGAACCGGATTATTGCTGGGTACACGCCCTTCTGATAATTCAGTAGGTACTACCGGTGCCGACACAAATAATGTAGACGGAACCGTAAGCGGTTATGGACTTGCATTGGGTCTATGCCTGATGAATAATACAGGTGCCACCATTCAAAGCATTAATATACAGTATGATGATTACCAGCTTTCAACTGCACAGGATGGCGGACAGGATAATGCAAACTGGTTCGATTATCTCGTAAGCAGTTCCATACCTAGCATTACCGATCCCACATTTACAAATGTTCCAAGCATGACGTATGTAGGGCCTGATGTTACCGGTTTATGTTGTACTGCACAGGTTAGTGGTTTACCCGGCACGGTTACTACTCATTTTAATAATTGTATTACTGTAACTATACCGGCGGGGCAATATATTATGTTTCGCTGGTGGGACCCGGATGATGCACATGATGATCCGCATTTTGCAATAGATAACATACAAATAACTGTTGCCTCAGTTTCTGTTTCGGCAGCACCGCCAACTATATGCACAGGCAGCTCCACTACATTGACTGCAACCGGTTCATGCAATACGTATACATGGGCGCCGAATACCAATTTAAGTGCAACAACCGGTGCGAGCGTATCTGCCAATCCTTCTGTTTCAACTACCTATACTGTAACAGGAACTTTGACCGGATGCGGAACAGCAACGGCAACGGTTGCTGTAAATGTAAATACCACACCTACATTAACAGCTTCTGCTACACCAACCATAGTATGCTCAGGCGATTCAGTCGCGCTGAAATCAAGCGGGCTGGGAGCAGGGGGGACCTATTCATGGACTCCGAGTACAAATATTAATGATAATGCCGATTCCAATGCTATGGCTGCTCCCGGAACAACCACAACGTATAGTATAGATGGAACCTCAGCTAATGGTTGTGCCGCTGCTGAACAAACTGTTGTAGTTGCGGTAAATGCAACACCTACAATAAGCCTGTCGGCTACCGCCGGAGCTATATGTGCAGGCAATTCAGATATTTTAAATGCAAGCGGAGCTTCAACCTATTCCTGGCAGCCGGGCGCGATGACAGGTTCTACCGTAAGCGTATCGCCCGCCGGTACTACCGTGTATACCGTTACAGGAACCAGCGCTGCCGGCTGCACCAGCACCCCTGCATTTATATTGGTAACTATAAACCCTACACCGACCATAACTGCATCAGCATCTCCTACAGTAATATGCTCAGGCAATACAAGTGTTTTGTCTGCAAGCAATGCAAATACCTATTTCTGGAGTACGGGGGTAACGGGTTCATCTATAACTGTGTCACCCGGAGTGTCAACAACATATACTGTAGTGGGCACAAGCGCGTTAGGGTGTAACAGTGCGCCTTTTCCGGTTCCTGTAACTGTAAATACAACCCCAACCGTAACTGTATCAGCAGCGCCTTCAACAATATGTTCGGGTAACTCAACTACTTTAACTGCAAAAAATGCTTCAACCTATACCTGGCAACCGGGTGGGCTCACAGGTTCAACGGTTAGTGTATCGCCTACGGCAAATACAGTATATACAGTTTCAGGCGTAAGTGCAGCGGGTTGCCCGGCTGCAAATAAAACGGTGGCAGTAACGGTAAATACAACACCGACCATAACGGCTTCAGTAAACACTTCTACTATTTGTTCGGGTAATTCAGATACATTAAATGCAAGTGGTACTTCAACATATGTATGGCAGCCCGGTTCGCTTACGGGATCTACGGTTAGTGTGTCACCCGGAACAAGTACTACATATACTGTTGTTGGCTCAAGCCCATTATTATGTCCGAGTGCACCTGTAACCGTTCCCATAACTGTTAACATTACTCCAACTATAACGGCATCTGCTGCACCTTCTACTATATGTTCAGGTAATTCAACAACATTAACGGCCAATAATGCGTTGACCTATACCTGGCAACCGGGCGGACTTACCGGCTCAACAGTAACTGTATCGCCCGACACAAGTACAACCTATTCTGTAATTGGAATAGATGCTACCCTTTGCCCGAGTGCGCCAGTATTTGTTCCTGTGGCTGTAGATACTACACCTGTTATAACTGCATCTGCTGCTCCATCTACTATATGTTCCGGTAATTCAACCACATTAACTGCAAATAATGCTTCAACTTATTTATGGCAGCCGGGAGGGCTTACCGGTTCTACAGTGAGCGTATCTCCGGGGTCAACTATTACATATACTGTAGTAGGAACCAGTGCAACACTTTGCCCTAGCACTCCTGTAACTGTTCCTGTTACAGTAAATATAACACCAACTATAACTGCATCTGCAAGCCCTGCTACTATATGCTCGGGTGATACTTCGTTATTATCTGCCAATAGCGCTGCAACCTATCTATGGCAGCCGGGCGGGCTTACCGGCTCAACTATAAATGTGGAACCCGGATCGAGTATAACATATACTGTGACAGGTAGCAGTGCCGCACTTTGCCCGAGTGCACCACTGACAGTTACGGTTACCGTAAACCCAACACCAACCATTATTGCATCGGCTAATTTACCCACCATTTGTTCTGACAGTTCCAGCACACTGACTGCAAGCGGTGCATTAAATTATGTGTGGCAACCGGGCGGACTCACTGGCTCTACCGAAAGTGTTAGTCCTCTTACAAGTACTACCTATACTGTTGTTGGTACAAGTGGCGCGCTTTGCCCGAGTGCACCGGTAATGGTTCCGGTTAACGTAAATATTACACCAACCATAACAGTTTCAGCAAGCCAGCCCACCATATGTTCCGGCAATTCTACCACATTAACTGCAAGCGGTGCATCAACATATAGCTGGCAACCGGGTGGAATGACAGGCTCTACCGTCAGTGTATCTCCGGGTTCAACTACAACCTACACAGTAACAGGTACCAGTGCTGCACTTTGCCCAAGCTCGGCATTTACTGTAGTGGTGAACGTTAATATTACGCCTACCATAACCGCATCGGCAACTCTGCCAGTTATATGTTCCGGTAATGCCACAACCTTAACTGCAAATAGCGGTTCATCATATACATGGGAACCCGGAAGTCTGACAGGTTCCAGTATCAGTGTTTCTCCGGGTACAAGTACTACCTATACAGTTTCAGATACAAGCGCTGCCGGTTGTGGTAGTGCAAATGTTACCGTACCGGTAACAGTAAACCAAACACCTACTTTAAGCCTTACACCTTTAAATCCTGCCATATGCCCTGCGGGGAATGTAAACCTTACTGCTGCTTCCACTACTGCCGGTACAACATACACATGGGCTCCGGGTGCTTCATTAAGCGCTACAACGGGTTCGGTAGTGAATGCCACACCAGCTGTAAATACTACATACACTGTAAATGGAATTGCTGCCGGCTGTCCGGCTTTGCCTGATACAGTTACAGTAACAATTGTAACATCGCTAACCGTAACGGTATTACCTACTGCACCAACCATATGTTCCGGTGATAGTGTTGTGCTTAGTGCCGGTGGCGCTTCAACATTTATATGGACACCTTCCACAGGCCTTACATGTACCACATGTTCCAACCCAAAAGCCGGACCTGCTGATACTACCATATACAAAGTATACGGCTCAAGCGGAACATGTTTAGATTCTGCTACTGCAACTGTATCGGTAAACCCAAGTCCTACAGTTAGTATAATTATAGGTTCAGCCTCAATATGCCCGGGTGATAGCACCAGCCTGATCGCCAGTGGAGCAACAACATATGCCTGGAGCCCTGTAAACGGAATAAATTGTTCTACCTGCGATACCATTAATGCCGGCCCTGCAACAACAAAAACATACACCGTTACGGGTTCTTTTGCTACAGGATGTTCTTCAACAGCCAGCCAGGTTTTAACTGTATTCCCTAAACCTGTTGTTACCATAACGCCACCAACAGCAACCTTATGCAGTGGTGATAGTGTAACACTTGTTGCAGGAGGTGTCAGCAGTTATACATGGTCACCGGCAACAGCATTGAACCTAACTACAGGAACAACTGTTGTTGCTTCGCCAATAACAAGTACATATTATGTAGTAACCGGAACAGGTGTCGGCGGATGTATGATAAAAGACAGTGCCTTACTTACCGTAAATACAACACCGACAGTAAGTGTTTTACCTGCTATACCTGTTGTTTGTTCAGGCGATAGCATTACACTTAACGCCAGTGGCACCTCGAATTACGAATGGTTGCCTTCAACCGGATTGAATTGCACTACATGCGGTTCATTACATGCAGGCCCGGCAAGTACTACAACATACACTGTAGTTGGAATGAGCCTTAAGGGATGTACTGATACAGTACAATTAATTGTTACTGTAAACACTACACCAACCGTAAGTGTTGTTTCAACAAATACTACAACCATATGTTCATCCGATACATCCTTCCTTAAGGCCAGTGGTGCAACAACCTATATATGGTCTCCTTCAACAGGCTTAAGTGCAAGTACCGGAGCTAATGTAAGTGCATTGCCAAATGTTACAACCACCTATACGGTTACAGGCTCCAATGCAAGTGGTTGCAGCAGTACCGATAGTATTGTTATTAACGTTATTCCATCGCCAACATTAGGTGTTACTGCAACAGCAACTCCTATTTGTTCAGGTACTTCAACAACAATAACTGCAAGCGGCGGCGCTGCGTATACATGGGCTCCGGCAGGAAGTTTAAATGCATCAACGGGATCAATTGTAACGGCAACTCCTTTAAGCACTACAACCTATACCGTATCTGCTATAAATGGCGGGGCTTGCGCCAGCATTGGTACTGTGGTATTAACCGTTACACCTACACCAACTATGGTTGTAACGCAATCGGCAGCAAGTATTTGCCTGCATGATTCAGTTATACTTGGTGCAAGCGGCGCTACAACATATGCATGGACAACAGGGCAAACAACAGATAGTATCACAGTTAAACCATCTTCAAGCACAACCTATACTGTTACGGGTACAAATGGCGCCTGCACCGGAATTGCAACAGCCACAGTGAATGTTAACCTGGTGAATGTAACAGGCACAGCCTTAAAGCCTGCATTATGCATTGGCGATTCAACCGTAATTGATGCGTCGGGCGCTGCAACATATACCTGGTTCCCTTCAACCGGCTTAAATGTAACCACAGGAATCACTGTAACCGCAACGCCTGCCACTACAACTACTTATACCCTGGCCGGTGTATCTGCATTTGGTTGTTCCGATACTACTAAAGTTGTAATAACAGTAAACCCCTTACCGGTAGTGAACGCTACTACATCGGTTCCTGCCATATGCAGTAACGGTAGCTCTGCAACATTTAACGCTTCCGGAGCAAGTTCTTATACATGGTCTCCTTCAACTGGCTTAAATCAATCTACAGGTTCATCTGTAATAGCTGATCCTTCATCATCGTTTACGTATACGGTAACCGGTACTAATGGTAATGGTTGTTCGGATACAGCAAGTGTAAAGCTTACCGTTGTTCCACCACCTCCTATAACAATTACGGCTGCCGGTGGCGATAGTGTTTGTAATGGAACTTCAAAAGTATTAACGGCCAGTGGGGGACTAAGTTATGTATGGAAAACAAACCCTGCGCAAACAACCGACAGTATAACAGTTACACCATCTGCAAGTACAACATATACTGTTATAGGTTCAAACGGAACTTGTACCGATAGCGCGAAAGTGGGTATATTTTTAGATTCACCGTTTTCAGTTGGCATAGTGAACGATACCTTATGTGTTGGCTATACTGCTTTTATAAGTGCCAATGCAAGTGGTGGTAGTTTACCATATACCTATGTATGGAGCAATGGGCTTGGCACAAATGCAAGCGCCGGCATTACAGTATTACCCGGTGCGGTAACCTATACCTGTACGGTTTCGAATGGTTGCGGACAAACAATACCGGGTACAGTTGAGGTTGTTGGTGCATCTACACCTAATGCAGCTTTTACCATAACCCCTGATACGGTGCCGGGCGGCCAGCTTATTGGTTTTATTAACAGTAACAGCGGTGGTAATAATTGGTTCTGGGCAATGGGCGATGGTGTGAGGTTTGATAGCAGCTCGGCTATAATATATTCATATGCCCAACCGGGCACATACTATGTTACATTGTGGGTTACTAATCGTTTCGGATGTGTTGACTCTGCCATTGAAGGACTTTATGTAACCGAAGGTATTTATATTCCGAACGTATTTACACCGAATGGCGACGGGCAGAATGATGTGTTTCATGTTTCGACTAATGGAATGAGAACTTATAACATTGAAATATTCAACCGTTGGGGAGAAAGAATATTCCAGAGCAATTCACTGGAAATTGATTGGGACGGAACTTCATCGAGCGGTATTGAGGAATCAACCGGTGAATATTACTACATTGTCAAGGTTTCTGACTTTGCCAATAAAGAATATATCTACAAGGGATATGTTGAGCTGTTACGGTAAAACTATTCTTTGCAGAACTTTCTGCTGAATTGTTTGTTCCCGCTTTGTATGTTAATTACATATATACCTGCCGGAATGGTGCGTATGTTCAGGGCATTGGTATTTTCTTCATCGAGCTTTCCATTCATTATATTTTGCCCCATTACATTATATATAGTGTAAGTAGTATTCTGCAATGATTTGTTCAGGCTTACCATTAAATAATTATGTGCAGGAACAGGGTAGATGTTCACAGCATCATTATCTGTCAGTTCATCAATACCCAAGGGAATACAATGTTGAATCAATGTTCCGCCAAGGCTGTAAAATTCTTTGTAAAAGTTCTGATAAAAAATGTTGGCAATAGTTGAATCGTGAATTACAAGTGTGTTCTCATCGTTCGATGAATTGGCTTCAACAGTCCAGTTGTGTGAGCCTGTAAGCACCGCAGGCCCTGCTTGCATATTACAAGGGTCAATTATCATATACTTATTATGGAACAATGAATCAGATCCGAAATACGTTTGCAGCATGGGGCCAAGGTAATTGCTTAAACTGGTATATGCAGCATATTGCGTGCTGTACTGATCAACAATTGCTGCCATATAAATTCCCTTGCCTTGTAAAGTGCCAACTTCACTGGCGTCAACTGCTTCACTCCATTCAAATACACCAAGGTCTACTTCGGTCTTTGCCGATTCCATAGTTGAGAGTATGTGGTTGTTCACCGCATCTACCGGGCTGAACCATAATTCAACACTTTTGCCGTCAATGGTGAAGTAGTGATTGGGAATTGATTTTTTATTAGGGCCGAATTTTGAATTGGTCATGTTAGGTAAACCACCTTCTACCGTGTCGCCCCACATCTGGTTGAACTCTATAAGGTAGGCATGCGCCAAGGCGGAGTCCTGTAATATTACAAGGTTGTTAGCATCCTTATCTATCTGCCCCGGTTCCCAGTTCATGCAACCCGTCCACACTATAGGGTCGTTGGGGTTTGATGAGCGGCCGTCGATTACCATTATTTTGTTATGCATAATACCATAGCTGCCGCCTGTGGGGCTATGTATCACAGGTATGTTCTTGTTTATGCTGTCAATTCCTGTATTGGGCGAGTAGGTTGGGTCAATGGTATTGGTTATCCAGCGGATCTTAACTCCCCTTGCGTAGGCGTTGTTAATGGCCAGTGCAATGTTGGGGATATTGCCCTGTTCAAACCAGGTGCTGTCTTCCACAAAATCGTACATAAGTATATCGAGCGTGTATTTTGCCCTGTTTATGTATGCTATTACAGTATCACCTGCAGCACGCCCCAATGCAATTGCTTTCTCACAGCGTGCCACATTGGTATCAACAGGGCGGGTGAAATAACATTGAATGTGATGCCCCGGCCTGAATATCTGTTGAGCAGTTGTGGTGAAGCATACAGATATAAAAGCAAGAAAAAAAATAAAGACTTTTTTCATAAAGAATACAGGGTTAAAACGATTTTGCTTCAAATATAACATAGTTGTGTTACCTCAGTTTTAAATCGTGTTTTGCTGGTTACTTATAAGGAAATGCTTTCTACAAACTTAATATGACAAAGCCCCAAATGAATAACCTGATAATGCACACCGCATTAATTATCGTATTTTTGTTTTCAGATGAACTTATCGCTATTCATAGCCCGCCGATACCTGGTATCGAAAAAGTCGCACAATGCCATTAACATAATATCGGGCGTGGCACTTGGTGGTATTGCTATTGGTACAATGGCGCTTATTATAGTGCTGTCGGCATTCAATGGCATATCCAATCTTGTGCATGTGCTGTATAATTCCTTTGGTGCCGATATGCAGATAACGGTTGTAAAAGGTAAAACATTTATACCCACCGGACCAAAGTTCGATAGCATACGGCATTTAGAGGGAGTAACGTATTTCAATGAAGTACTGCAGGACAAAGCCTTGCTAAAGATAGATGACAAGCAATCACTGGCTACATTAAAAGGCGTTAGTGCAGACTTTAAACCTATGACTCGTTTCGATACCCTGATCCGCCAGGGAAGCTTTGCACTTAAAAAGGGCCAGCTCGATTATGGCGTTTTTGGTATAGGTATAGGCTATACCCTCAACCTTGCACAAACCAATGCCGATTATATGGCGGTAACTTGTTATGCACCCAAACGTGGCTTACAAAGCACATTTAACCCCGAGGATGCCATAACAGAAAAACGCCTTTATCCTTCTGGTATGTTTTCAATCAATGGTGAGCTTGATAATGGTTACGCTATTGTGTCGATTGATTTTGCACGCGCCTTATTCGACTACCACGATAGCTCAGTTAGTAGTATTGAGCTTGGCCTTGCAAAAAACGCGAACCTTCAGAAAGTAAAAGAACAGGTGAGAAAAATATTGGGTAAAGATTATGCAGTAAAGGATTTGGATGAGCAAAATGAAATGCTATATAAAACATTAAAAACCGAAAAGCTTTTTACGTTCATTATACTTATACTGGTATTAATAATAGCCACTTTCAATATTGTTGGGTCACTATCCATGTTAATACTCGACAAGAAAAAAGATATTGATATACTTTGGAATGTAGGTGCTGATATTGGCACCATTCAGCGTATATTTATGTTTGAAGGCTTGCTCATTACCTTTATTGGTGCTTGTATTGGCTTGGTGCTGGGTACGTTAATTTGCCTTATCCAGATCGAGTTCAAAATTATTCCTTTCAATTCAGGCTTTGTAATTAATTCATACCCTGTACATCTGCAATTAAGCGACTATTTTATTGTGTTCGCGGCTGTCATTGTAATAGGCTTTCTTTCTTCATGGTATCCGGTACGGGTATTTGCCTCAAAAGGCATTGAAAAAGCTGTTTAGTTTTTCCACACGCAACCGTTTATAAAATAAGGTTTCTTGCCCTGTAAATAGCATCAATTTGCTCTATTTTTGAAAGATTATAGATACTATGCCCAAACGTTATTCAAATAAATTAAAAGACGAAGCTGTTGCTTCCCCACCTTCCAAAGGAGAACCTAAGGAAGATAAGGAAGCGCCTACTACTCCTTCTTCAGGGGGAATAAAAGGGGCTATCGCTCGTTTTAAGGAAAACATGGAGCGTTGGAAAGTGGCTCAGCTCACGGGGCTTTTTCTTATTGTATTCTCATTATGCCTGTTATTAGCTTTCGTTTCATTCCTGTTCACCTGGCAGCAAGATTATGATAAGATAACCGGTTCTATTACTTCTGTATTTTCTGCAGGTACTAAAACGGCTAATTGGCTTGGGAATTTTGGTGCATTTCTATCCAGCCATTTCATTACTGATTGGTTCGGTATTGCTGCATTCGGTTTTGTGTTGCTTTCATTCCTTGCCGGTATAAAGCTTTTCCTGAATATCACCTTGCTTCCGTTTGCAAAGACCTTCCGCATTACACTTTTCATGATGGTATGGACCTGTGTGATGATGGGCTACATATTCCATCAGAACCATTTATTTATGGGTGGTGGTATTGGTTACTATGCTTCTTCGTGGCTTGATGGGGTAATTGGCAAAATAGGTACGCTGGCTTCACTTATATTCCTGGGTGTAGCATTTCTGCTTATCAATAACCTGGTTAAAATTCCTTCGTTCGCCAAATCAGAAGAAACTGAGGAAGAAGAAGTGGAAGAAGATATTGCAGAACCTGTAAAGTCAGAAAGGCATGATATAGAAGAACCTGTACTGAAAACAGTTAAGCCTAAGAATGAGGTAAAGGAAGCGATACCGCCGGTAATTGAGTTCAATGTTGAGCCGGTGAAAAAAGCAGAAGAAAAAAAAACGCCTGAAGTAAAAGCAAATGATGTAGAGTTTTCTATTGAAAAGACACCTGAGATAGTTGAACCAAAGATTGTTGACGAAAAAATAGAAACTGAGAAAACTGTTTCCAGTTCTCCATACGATCCGACCTTAGACCTTTCTTCATATAAGTTCCCTCCCTTAACACTGTTGCATGAGCATGGCCATGATAGTGTAAACATTGACCAGGATGAGCTGACAGCAAATAAGGACAGGATTGTTGCAACACTTGCCAATTACAGCATTGGCATAAAAAAGATAAAGGCTACACCCGGCCCGACTGTTACGTTATATGAGATAGTTCCGCAGGATGGAACGCGCATTTCGAAAATAAAGAACCTGGAAGATGATATTGCCTTGAGCCTTTCAGCACTGGGTATACGTATTATTGCGCCTATGCCGGGGCAAGGTACAATAGGTATTGAAGTGCCTAACCGTAATCCGGGAATGGTTTCTATGCGGTCTATTTTGGCATCGGACCAGTTTCAGAAAGCCGATATGGAATTGCCAATCGGCTTAGGCAAAACAATATCGGACCAACCCTTTGTAATTGACTTAGCTAAAATGCCCCATTTGCTTATGGCAGGTGCTACAGGGCAAGGTAAATCGGTAGGATTGAATGCAGTATTGGTTTCGCTGCTTTATAAAAAGCATCCATCGCAAATTAAGTTTGTGTTAGTCGATCCTAAAAAAGTGGAACTTACTTTATTCAACAAAATAGAAAGACACTTCCTTGCTAAACTACCTAATTCAGGCGAGGCTATAATTACCGACACTAAGAAGGTAATTCATACGCTGAACTCTTTGTGTATAGAAATGGATCAGCGTTATGACTTACTGAAAGAAGCCCAGGTACGTAATATTAAAGAATACAATGAAAAGTTTGTAGCACGTAAACTGAACCCTGAAAAGGGGCACAAGTATTTGCCTTACATAGTGCTTATAGTGGATGAGTTTGCTGACTTAATTATGACAGCAGGCAAGGAAGTAGAAACCCCGATAGCAAGGTTGGCGCAGCTTGCCCGTGCAATCGGTATTCACCTGATAATAGCAACACAGCGCCCTTCTGTAAATATTATAACAGGTACTATTAAAGCCAATTTTCCTGCGCGTATAGCATTCAGGGTTATCTCGAAAATTGATTCACGTACCATACTTGATTCAGGAGGTGCTGATCAGCTTATTGGACGTGGAGATATGCTATTGGCTACCGGTAGTGACCTGATACGATTACAGTGCGCGTTTATAAGTACCGGTGAAGTAGAAGAAATTACGGACTATATCGGTGCTCAGCAAGGCTATCCTACTGCATTTCAGTTGCCGGAATATGTTGAGGAAGGAGATGAAAACGGACCTGTTGAGTTTGGGGCAGATGAGAAAGATGCTTTATTTGACCAGTGTGCCCGCATAGTAGTAGAAACACAGCAGGGCTCGGCATCGCTATTGCAACGCAGATTAAAGATAGGCTACAACCGTGCAGGAAGAATAGTTGACCAGTTGCAGGCAGCAGGTATTATAGGTGCATTTGAAGGTAGCAAAGCAAGGGAAGTCCTTATAAAAGACTTTATGCAATTAGATGAGAAACTGAAACAGCTATCTGGTCCGCAGGATAGTTAAACGTGAAGGGTGCCCTTCTTAGCCAGAAGTTCTTCTTTAGTCTCCTTAACCAATTCATCAACAATACAGCAGTCTACAGGGCAAACTGATGCACACTGAGGTTCATCGTGAAAGCCTACACACTCTGTACATTTATCAGAAACAATGTAATATCTGTCCAGTTCAACCGGTTGTTGAGGAGCATCAGCATCAGCAGATAAACCACTTTTAGCTGTGAACATACCTTTCAGTGAAGTTCCGTCAGCGAAACGCCATTCGTTTCCGCCTTCATATATAGCATTATTAGGGCATTCCGGTTCGCAAGCTCCGCAATTAATGCATTCGTCAGTTATTTTAAGTGCCATAGTGTTCGTTTAATAGACTACAAAGATACAAAAAGCTATTTTATACTATTATAACCTATTTTTGCACCGCATATGAAACAGATACAAGCAATAGAAGACTTTAGTAAACTGGGTGAAGAAATGTCCAGATTTATCGAGAACCCTCAATCTGAGATATATACAGAATGGAATGAGGCGTTAAGACTGGCTGAATATCAGAATGGATGGTTTACAAGGGAAAGCATTTTAAGCGTTTTAAAAGGAATAGCTCCCTGGTTGACCAAATCTAATCTCGAGCAATGGTTATCGAAGTACCCTCAATTACAGAAAGAAAACGCTAAGCCTATTACTGTAAATGTAATTATGGCAGGCAATATTCCTTTGGTAGGTTTTCATGACTTTCTTTCTATACTTATAACCGGTAACAGTATCAATACCAAACTGGCCAGTGCCGATTCTGTATTGCTAAAGTTCCTGATAAAGAAATTGATCTCCATAAATTCTGACTGGGAAAAGTACATTAATGTAGTTGAGAAGATACCTAATACGGCTAACGCTATTATTGCAACAGGCAGCAATAATACAGCGCGCCATTTCGAATACTACTTCAGAAATATGCCACACATAATTCGCAAGAACCGCAACAGTATTGCAATACTGGACGGCACCGAAACGGTGGAAGAAATAGGCAAATTAGGTGAAGACATTTTCAGTTATTTCGGACTTGGATGCAGAAACATCTCTAAATTATTCGTTCCCGAAGGATATGACTTTGTTCCATTCTTTCAAAGTATTGAGAAGTTTAAAGATGTTGTAAATCATAATAAATACGCCAATAACTATAATTACAATCGCACTATATTCCTTATGGATGGAATAGTGTTTACTGATAATGACTTTGTAATGGTTACCAAAAAGGACTCGATATCCTCTCCAATAGCAGTATTGCATTTTGAAGAATATTCTGATATAGCGCAACTGACTGAACTACTTGTAAAAGAGAAAGAAAACATTCAATGCATAGCTGCTAAGGAAAGCCTTAGGAAGAGATTAGGAACGTTGGATACACCAATAGTGGAATTAGGCCAAACACAATTGCCAGAGCTTTGGGATTATGCTGATGGTGTTGATATTATAAAATTTCTTATGGAACAAAGCAATAAGAATTAAAAGTGGTTATTTTTGGTAAAGCAGAATGAGTACAGGTATCCTACAAACTGGTAAAAAGTTGGCGCCTTTGCAATTGGCAAATGGCAAGCAGTTGCCATTTGATCATCCATTGGTGATGGGTATTGTAAACATTACACCTGACTCATTCTATGATGGTGGAAAATATGTTAATGCTGAGAATGCAATTGAGCAAGTCAACAAACTACTAACTGAAGGTGCTGACATCATTGACCTTGGGGCTGCGTCTACAAGACCGGGCGCTGAATTAATAAGCTGTGAAGACGAGCTGAAAAGGATACTTCCTGTGCTTGATGTTATTGTAACTAAACATCCGAATGCAATAATTTCAATTGACACATTCCGATCTGAAGTAGCAGAAAGATGCATTGAACATGGAGCCGCTATTATAAATGACATTTCGGGAGGAACACTGGATGAAAAAATGTTTGATACCGTGGCGAAGCTGAATGTGCCTTATATAATTATGCACGTACAAGGCACTCCTCAAAACATGCAAGTAGAACCTACATATAATAATGTTGTTACCGAGGTTTATGACTTTCTTGCTGGTAGAGTAGATGCGGCAAGAACTGCAGGAATTAAACAAATAGTTGTCGACCCGGGTTTTGGTTTTGGTAAAACGATTGAGCATAATTATTTACTGTTGCGTAACCTTAGCAAGTTTAAAGAGCTGGGCTTGCCAATACTTACAGGTGTTTCGCGGAAATCAATGATCAATAAAGTGCTAAAGACAAAACCTGAAAATGCATTGACGGGAACTATTGCATTGAATACATTAGCTGTATTACAAGGGACTAATATTCTGAGGGTGCATGATGTAAAAGAGGCAAAACAAGTAATTAAGCTGGTTAATCAATTTTTATGTCCCGATACTGAGATATGATAAACCTCTTTATAACATTTCGTTGGTTAGACGCTGTTGACATATTGCTGGTAGCAGTATTGCTTTATGAATTGTATAGCCTTGTACGAGGTACGGCTGCTATAAATATACTTACCGGTATTGTGTTATTGTATGTTGTCTGGCTTATTGTAAAAGCTCTCGACATGCAGTTATTTAGCAGCATACTAAGCCGCTTTCTTGATGTCGGTGTAATTGCCATTATTATAGTATTTCAACAGGAACTGAGGCGTTTCCTGCTTATTATCGGTAAAACAGAATTCTTCAACCGCAAGAACTTCACAAAGAACTTTTTAATGCTCCAACTGGACAAACAAAACGAACTGGATATTCACCCAATTCTTAAAGCATGCCATAACCTTGCGGATAATAAAACAGGCGCACTTATTGTAATTGAAAAAGATACTGACCTGACCTTCTACGCACAGACCGGAGACATTATTGATAGTAACATAACCGAGGCAATGCTCGAAAGCATCTTCTTTAAGAACAACCCCTTGCACGATGGGGCTGTAATAATATCAGATAACAAAATTCATGCTGCCCGTTGTGTTTTGCCTAGTACTGAAAAAACAGACTTCCCTACTAATCTTGGTATGCGGCACAGAGCTGCAGTCGGCATCACAGAAAAATCTGATGCGATTGCCATATCTGTTTCAGAGCAAACAGGCTCTATATCAGTTGCTCACCTTGGTAAATTACACCACAACCTTACTAAGGAAAGACTTGCAACCATTTTGCAAGAGATGCTTCAATAATTACTTAGAATTTCAAGTTTACGCCTCCTAGAATATTAGTTCCCGCCTGTGGAAAGTAATAATTCTGATTATACTCTACGCCGCCCTGAATATAATAATAGTTACTGTAGCCATTTGAAAAATATTTCAGGTTTGTAATATTGTTTATTAATAAAGTAATATCAAATTCTTTCAACCATTTTTTAGGAAAAAATGCATAGTTAATTCTAAAATCATTAGTAAAGTAAGCCGGTATAGCACGCCCACTGTTTTGTGTGTTATCAATGTATTGCTCACCCACATATTTTGAAAGCAGGCTGAACGACATACGACTTATAGGAATAAACGTAAGTATACTTCCTGCAATCCATGAAGGAGAAAAAGAGATCTCTGTTAAAGGATGTGTTTGATAGAGTATGATTTTATTACTATCGTTTGAATACACGTACTCGTCAAAATTCTTTATTTCATTAATACTGTATGTTGCGTTTGCATTCCATCTTAACCATTTCAATGGTTGAACACCCCATTGGAGCTCTATTCCTTCACGATAGCTTTCAGGCACATTTATACGATTATAGTCTCCCACATTATTTACTTGTCCATTAAGCACCAATTGGTTCTTGTAATCCATGTAAAACAAATTTGCTTCTATGGTAGCATGCTTCCAATGTTTTTTGTAACCAGCCTCCCAATCAACAAGGTGTTCAGGCAAAGGCCGGCTTGATGGTGTTGACTGGGTGTAATCATCTCTTGAAGGTTCGTGATTTCCAACTGCTACAGATAAATATAAGTTCTGAGTTGTTGAGAGATCGTAACTAAGCCCGCCCTTAGGGTTAAAGAAATCGAGCTGCACATCTTGCGTAACATTCTGCAACTGATCATTAATTCCAAGAAAAGAATAATTGATGTGGCGATACTGCATATCAGCATACAGACTTAATTTATTGGTAAGCTGGTAGGTCCCGTTAATAAACACATTGTTATCGATCTTATGCGCCACATTATTTACATACTGATAACTGTTACTGGGCAATCCTCCATTTTCCGCCCACAACACATTATCGTAATGTTCACCATCATATTCATCCCATGCTCCGCCAATAGATGCATTTAGCCTGCTATGATCAGTATATTTAAGAGTATAGGTAGTACCGTAGAATTTGTTGTTCAGCCAAAGGTCTTCTACAAAATTCCCGGTATCTTTTCCTGCTCCCGGGCTTTGCAAGCCATAATACTCATAGGTATAGCCGGCATCCATATCCTCATAATACCCAATGCCATTGGTTAAAAATGCGGCTGCGTTCAACTCCCAGTTGCTATTGATGCGTTGCGATAAATGCAATTGGTAATAATCCTGCTCATAGTTATCGGTTTCATTAGAATAGTATTGTGTTTGGCCATTTGCATCGGTATACATACCAGCAATATTATATGTTCTGTTCGTTGCCAATGAATCTTGCGGAACACCATACCATGCCTGGTAAGTCTTTTCCTTACCGGTAAACACCACTGCTTTGATCATTGTGTTCTTCGTATAATAACCTGCATCTAAAAAGGCTGATTCCAGGTTAGAAGTACCCCTGTCAATATAACCATCGGAGGTTATTTTTGATGCCCTGCCATCGAATGCCCAATGTCCATCCAGAAGACCCGTACCAAAATCGAATGAGTTTTTGTATGTATTGAACGAGCCCGTAGAACTGCTATATTCAGCATAGGGTTCAGTAGAAAGTTTCGTGGTTTCAATATTTATACTTCCGCCAAAAGCGCCTGCACCATTTGTAGAAGTTCCTACACCCCTTTGTATCTGTATATTATCGGTTGATGAAACAATATCAGGCATATCAACCCAATATGTACCCTGATCCTCTGCATCATTTATGGGCACTCCGTCAATTGTAACATTAACACGTGTGGCATCGCTGCCACGAATGTGAATATAGGTATAGCCAACACCTGTACCCGCATCGGATGTGGTAACCATAGAAGGCGTGAAGTTGAGTAAGTAAGGAAGGTCCTGTCCTACATTACTTTTCTCCAGGTAGGCTTTATCAACATTTGTATACGTAGTTGGTGTTTTACTACCTGCTCGTGTGGCGCTTACCACCACTTCATTTGATAATACTGCAGTTTGCGATAATTGAATGTGTAAAGAGGAATCTTTTGGGAGTACCACCACGATCTTTTTGGGTTTATAGCCCACATAACTAAACGAAACGGTATACGTACCATCTGTCAGATGTAAATTGAACTTACCATCAAGATCCGTTAATGTGCTTAGCATAGTAGTGTTAATAGTAACACCTACACCAACTAATTTTTCACCATTTGCAGAATCAGTAATTGTTCCTTTAAAGGAGTTCTGTGCCGAAGCAATAAAAGGCGTAAATACAGCTATGGTAAATAGCGCAGCAATAGAACATTTGATGATATTCATCCGGTTCGTTTATATATACAGCCAAGAAAACCAAAGGGTGGAAAATTCTCCCGGCATCTATCTAATTTCGCTATCTCCTTCCCTCCGCAGGCATTATCCTGTTCAGGTTCCAAAACGTATTTCTACGTTTAATGGGTATGATCTCAGCCCTTAAGTTCTGGGGCACCCCTTAAAAGAGACATGGCAAAACTAATAAAAAATTATACAAGCTTCATTTCAATTTTACATAGTTATCAACTACCCCTATTCATCTAATAAGAAAGCAGCGTAAACAAAGAATAATTACTTTTGGATGGTATGAATTTCTTCGACAAAACTACCATACATAGTATCCGCAGTCATTCAGCTAAAGCTGATGAGTTAAAAAAAATCCCTAAAGAGTGGCTTAAACTTATTTACGCAAAAAAGTATTTTAAGCTTTTCGTTCCGGAGCAGGATGGTGGCTTGATGATGCCTTTGCCACAAGCCCTGCATTTATTTGACCAGGCAGCCTTTATCGATGGCAATTTTGGCTGGGCAATTACCATTGGTTCTGGTGGCGGTTATTTTTATTCCTATATGCAACCTGATACGGCTAAAAAAGTATTTAAGGGAACGCATTCCGTAATTGCGGGTGGAGGCAAACCAGCCCGGCAAGTGCAAAAAGTTAAAGGAGGGTACAAAGTTACCGGGCATTGGCAATATGCAAGTGGTGCGTCGTATGCTACTTCATTTACTGCTAACGCTCAGCTGGAAAAGAATAAAGTGTTGGCAGTTACTTTTGACGCCAAACAGGTAAGTATTAAAGAAGACTGGAATGCAATTGGTATGAAAGCAACAGAAAGCAATAGTTTTAGTACAGAAAATGCATTCGTAGCCAATGAAATGGTATTTGACCTTGCATCAACTAAGTTGTTTTATGAACATCCGTTCTATCATTACCCTTTCCTTCAATTTGCAGAGACCTCTTTTGCTGCCTTAAGCTTAGGCTTATGCAGGCATTTTTTTGACGAAGTCAATACTTTGTTAAAGGAGAATAAAAAGAACTGGTCAGTAATTAAAGGCAGGTATGAATTTGTAAAGTCATTGGTAGCAAAGAAAGAAAGTGAGTTTAACAAAACATCGAATCAGTTTTATAAAATTGCTGATGCATCCTGGGAAGAGATATTGAAAAATGGTAAGCTGAGTAGCAAGACCCAGAAACAAGTAAGTGATGTAAGTAAAAGATCTTCAAGGGTTGTGTTGAATTGTATGGATACTATAATTCAATATATGGGCATGGGAGCTGTTATGGAAAATAGCAGTATTAACAAAATATGGAAAGATGCACATACCGCCTGCCAGCATGTATTGCTCATACCTTACAATGAAATTTAAATAGAGTATGTTATTTAATCAATCGTCTATATTACATAAGTATGATAACTGCATCTAAAATAGCCGGAGCAATATTTACAATTCTCGCTATTCTTTTAGCCATTGATCTATATTCCTATACCGGGTTAAGGGCTGCGCTCAAATCAGTTTCTAAAAAAACAAGAAGAATTTGTTCATGGGCATATTGGCTGATAAATGCGGCCTTTCTTCTGTCTATAACTTGTACCGCATTATTTTTCAAATCTGCAATCGGATTCTCTGGTTGGTGGTTTCATGTATTAGCCGGTTTCTTTTTCGCTCTCTATATTCCTAAATTGTTCTTTATCGTTTTCCTGCTTTTAGAAGATGCGTATCGTTTACTCAGAGCAATCGGCGTTGGCATATATAAGCTAACAAATAAGGATAAAGCAACCTCAGTAGAATTGTTTCAATCGCGCAGAAAGTTTATTGCAAATACTGGTGCAATTGTTGCCGCCATACCATTTACAGGTGTATTATATGGGGTCACTAAAGGAAAATACAATTTTAAGATACATAAAGTAGAAATTGCTTTTAAAGACCTTCCGAAGCAATTTGATGGCTTGCAAATCACTCAACTTTCAGATATTCATTGTGGCAGCTTCGATGATAAAGAAGCGGTGCAGCATGCAATGGACCTGGCGAATGAACAAAGATCTGATATTATATTCTTTACCGGTGACCTTGTAAATAATATAACTGAGGAAGTAGAACCCTGGATGGATGTGTTCAGCAAACTTAAAGCCCCAATGGGTGTTTATTCAATACTTGGCAACCACGATTACGGAGATTATGTTACCTGGGATTCAGCGGAAGCTAAGCGTGCCAACCTTGAAAAACTGTTCGCTGTAGAAAAGCAGTTAGGTTATAAGCTCCTGAGAAATGAAAACACCAAACTTGAAAGGAATGGTGCGTATATAGAATTACTGGGAATGGAAAATTGGGGTACTGGTGGATTCAGTAAGTATGGCGACTTTAAAAAGACCCTGGAGGGAACCCAACAGGATTCTTTTAAGATATTATTATCGCACGACCCGACACAGTGGGAGGAACAGGTAATGAATCATCCTACCCATGTTCATTTAACATTATCAGGCCATACACATGGAGCACAGCTTGGGGTTGAATTACCACATCTGCGATTCTCTCCGGCACAATTCCGGTACAAAAGGTGGGCTGGCTTATATATGGAAAACGATAAATATCTTTATGTTAACAGGGGCTTGGGTTTTATCGGCTTCCCCGGCAGGGTTGGCATTTGGCCGGAAATAACAGTTATTACGCTAAAGACGGCTTAAAACATTTTGGCTCCATTCGGCACTGAATGGGTCAATGCTGTCAGCACTACATCTCCGTTAACATCTGGAAAACCTGTAACAAGACATTGAGACATGAAATTAGCAATTTGCTTTTCGGGAAAATTAATGATTGCTACAACCTGCCGTCCTATTAATTCCTCTTTGGTATAATGTCTGGTTACCTGGGCGCTGCTCCATTTAATACCAAACTCTCCAAAGTCAACTTTAAGTTTATAGGCTGGCTTTCTGGCCTCCGGAAAATCGAGTACTTCAAGAATGGTACCTGCTCGTAACTCTACTTTTTCGAAATCCTTCCAGCTAATTTGCTCCATACAGGTTACTTCCTGATACGGTAACAAATACCAAACTCCTTGGCAAAACCACTGATAGAAGTAGAATACCTTGGACCAACAAAATCTTTTGGCATTTGCGGAATATCAGTTTGAGAAAATGCTGTGAACATGGCAACTATACCAAAGTGACCGAGTACAAAGAAGCGGCCATGCAAACCAAACCTTACAATATCTCCGGAAGACTTATAGCTATAAGAACCATCACTTCCATTGGAACCATTAAAAGATACTGTAGAGCCACCATAAGAGAAAACGGCAGAAATATCTGTTATCCTTGTTGTGAAGAAGTGATAACTGCCATCAATTGTAAATTCTGATGTACTTGCCTTAATTTGGTTATTTGAAACATTCAAGCCATAGGGATTAGTTGGGTCAAGGTTATATATATCAGCGCCCGATGTTATTCCAATGCCCCAATGCTTCGTTATACCATATTCCAGTTGTAGCGGATCTCTGCAGCCAATAATATACTGGCTTTCTCCTTTTTGTGTTTCGTAATTATAGGTATCGTAATGTGCAAAGGTGTTACCTTCAGTTACATTTATCTGGAATGAGCCCTGACGGAATGCGAGTGATTGGGAGATACCCGACCCTGCAAACATTAAGGCCATACTTAAAGCAATAGTATATTTTTTCATGCAATCAGTTTTAATTGAGGTTCAATAAACTTACTCAAATATAAAAAGAAATATTCAAATTTCCAATACCCTGAAATGGTACTTATCAACTAGGCCATAGCCTTAGCCGGAGTGCTTCTCCATTCACCGATCTGTTGCCTCCACATGGCATAGTAAAGGCCTTTCAGGTCTAATAATTCCTGGTGCCTGCCCGATTCTATTATATGCCCTTTTTCAAGCACATATATTTTATCGGCATGCATAATAGTTGAAAGCCTGTGTGCAATTAATATAGTAACATGGTTTGAATTCTCAGAAACGTCTCTGATGGTCTTGCTGATTTCTTCTTCTGTCAATGAATCAAGCGCTGAAGTTGCTTCATCAAATACCAGTAAAGAAGGGTTCCTTAGTAATGCACGTGCAATAGACAATCTTTGTTTTTCTCCGCCCGATACTTTCACGCCACCCTCGCCACTTACGGTATCAATCCCTTTATCTGCCCTGGCTAAAAGATTTTCGCAGGCTGCTTTATGAAGCACCTCATGAATTTCTTCATCGGTTGCATTTGGAGCAACGAATAACAGGTTCTCTTTTATAGTACCTGAGAACAGTTGCGAATCCTGCGATACAAGGCCTATCTGTTCGCGTAATTTATCCAGGTCTATTTGCTTTCCGTTGACTCCGTTATATAATATGTTGCCTGCAGGCGGTGGATATAGGCCCACTAATAATTTCACCAATGTGGTTTTACCGGAGCCTGATGGCCCTGCAAAAGCAATTGTTTGTCCACGTTCTACTTTAAACGATATATCAGTAAGGGCGCTGGTTTTAGCAGTCGCGTGCTTAAAGCTCACATTATCAAATTCAACTGTTTCAACCAAACTGATATTTACCGGGTTAGCAGACTTAGGTTCCTTTGGAGTGGTCATTATTCTATTGAAATTATCTAAAGACACTTGCGTTTCCCTGAATGTATTAATGATATTACCTAATTCCTGTAATGGGCCGAAAATAAAGAAGGAATATATCTGCAATAAGAATATCTGGCCAATGGTGAGGCGGTCATTGAAAATAAGGTAAATGAGCATGAACAGAATAATGTTCTGAAGCAGGTTTACAATTGTTCCCTGTACAAAACTTATACTCCTTATATACCTTACTTTTTTCAGTTCAAGCCCTAATATTTTAGTAGTGGTAGAATTAAGCCTGTTAATCTCCTGTTCGGCAAGGCCTAAACTCTTTACAACTTCAATATTTCTAAGCGACTCTGTTGTAGAACCTGCTAGTGCAGTTGTTTCCCCAACTATTTTCTTTTGTATTACCTTGATCTTCTTGGTCAGGAAGGAGCTAACAAAACCCAAAATAGGAACGACAGAAAAATATACCGGGGCTATAAGCCAATAAATACTCATGGAATACCAGAACACAAATACAACACCTACTAAGGTGGTGAACATTATACTGATGAACTGTAGTACGATCTTTTGAATATCATCGCGTACTTTTTGTAATATACCAAGTGTTTCTCCACTGCGCTGATCTTCAAACACAGAATAAGGGAGCTCAAGTGAATGCCTTATACCATCGGTATATATTTGTGCACCCGCCTTTTGAGTAACCACGTTAGTAAAATAATCCTGGAAGTTCTTTGCAATACGCGATACCATTGCCACACCTAAGGACATAACCATCCAGTAAATTACATTGTGATACAGATCTGCAGTGGTATACCTGCGTACCGGAACCAGGCGCTCATTTATAAAACTAAGCGCTTTTGTATCTTGTACATTGGCCCAGTAAAGTATATGCTTATAGAATTGAACAGAAGCATATGAATGCCTTGGTACAAGGTATGTATCAACAATGTGCTGGAATATGAGCGGGTTGATAAGGGAGAATATCTGGTTAATGGCTGCCAGCACCAATGCCAGGAACAAAAGCCATTTATATTGCTTAAGGTAAGAGTATAGTATTTTCAACGTAGGTTTATTTCGGTATAATTAATAAGGACGGAAAGATACTGGCTTTACTTTAAACGATTGTCATACTTCTGCCATTTTCAAAATAAAGCTCATTGATAAAAACAATAAATAACAATAAACAGTTTTGCTAAAATTCATAGCCAATAATTTCACTATATACTGATTATCAAATATTTATAATCAAGATTTATTGCTAAGAAATATTGGTGACAAAATGGCAGATAAGTATGTTCACAGTGTATTTTGCGTTAGGGATAGTAATGGAAAGCCCACAGCCGACCATAGGAGGCGAGGACTTGGAATGTATAGCCCGACCCGTCAGGGGAACGCCCAAAATGCAATTAAGAATTAAAAACCGCGAAGTGCTCATGAGTTCAGATGAAAGTAAGCGCTCCACGAATAATTACGAATTACGGATTTAAAGCCCCTTTAGGGGTTTGGGGCAAAAAGAGAAAATGGAAACCCTCCCCTTCACCCCTCCAGGGAAGGGATTAAAACATAAAGTGGTAAGATAACTTTGTATCTCGTATTGATCAAAGAAAATTACTTCCAGGCCTTCACGATCAAGCCCGTACCCTTGGCATGGGTACCGTTGGTATCCATGGAGTTAAGGATGAGAGAGAACGGAAAGGTAAACAAGTAATAAAAAGGCAACAGAATAATAAATGCCTTGGTAACAGAAAGGATCTTCATAGGATATTTCATAGAAAGCACCCATGCAATATGGCCGGGTACGCCGTACGAATAGCGAGCCTCAATTTTTGTAAAGCCAGCTGTTCTGAGCTTATCCTGAATTTCATTTATGTTATATCCATTACGTACGTGTTCGCCAATAAAGGAGCCATCCTCTGAGCTATCAGCATCCGATCCACCCTGGTCGGACGGGGTTGAAATAAGCAACATTCCGTTTTTGCGGAGTGAGGCATAAATGTTCTTAAATACTTGAACGTCCTCAAGTATATGTTCCATAACATCTACCGAAAGTGCAAAGTCGTAGCTTTCAGGCTTGCTGAATTTGGTAAGGTCGGCCACTTCAAAGCGCACATTTTTTTTGCCTTGCGATGAGAAAAATTTATTACAATCTGCAATCTGGTCATCTTTTACATCAACACCCAATATGTTCCAGTCGGGGTGCTTGCCCGATATGTACCATGAATACTGCCCGAAACCTGAGCCGGCATCTAATATCTCTGCCTTTGCAGGAGCTGTTTTCTCCCAGGCACGTAATTCTTTATGTATATGCCATGTACGTAGCAAGAGCAGGTCGAGCAAATTGTAGAACAACTTGCGCAGGGCAGGGGACATGTTAAAAAAGACACCAAGTTTATTTTTAATTGGATCGTATTCCATCGGGTAATATTATTTTTTTAATAGTTGTTCAATATGTTGAATGGCATCGTATGAATCGTCGATATGGAAACGCAGATCCGGCACAATACGTAACTGAGAGTGTACCCTTGCCGACAGGTATTTGCGTATCTCCGGTTTCTTTTCCATAAGCATTTCCATGGTTTGCTGAGGCTTTAAGTTAAGCACAGTAAAAAATATCTTAGCTATGGAAAGGTCGGGGCTTATTTCAACATTGGTAACAGTTATAAGGCCACCAACAAACAGGTGACGCGCTTCCTTCTGGAAGATATCACCCATTTCTTTTTGTACCAGTCTTGAAACCTTATTTTGTCGTAGTGTTGCCATAATTCCCGCAAACGTACAAAATTTTATCCCTCCATGCCCCTCTAAATCTCCCCATGCGGGGAGACTTTCAATGAAATAAAGGTTCTATGTACTGCCTCCCCCGCTTTGGGGGAGGTTGGTGGGGGCAGGGTGATAAGTTACTATATTTGCCCCTCTAAAAACTGAAGCATGTCAGACAGACCGGTACGAGTAAGATTTGCACCTAGCCCAACGGGCCCTTTGCATATTGGCGGGGTTCGCACGGCATTATATAATTACTTATTTGCTAAAAAACACAACGGCACCTTTATATTACGAATTGAAGATACAGACCAGAACCGTTTTGTACCGGGTGCTGAAGACTACATACAGGAAGCCCTTGCATGGTGTGGTATAGAGGTTGAAGAAGGCATACGACAAGGCGGCCCTCATGCGCCTTACCGCCAGTCGGAGCGCAAACCCATGTACCGCCAGTTTGCTGAAAAATTAGTTGAATCAGGCCATGCCTATTATGCATTCGATACTTCAGAAGAACTGGAGGCTATGCGCAAGCGCCTGGAAGCTGCTAAAGTGGCTGCACCGCAGTATAATGCTGTTACCCGCAGCACCATGAAGAATTCATTGACCCTTTCAGAAGATGATGTGAAAAAGCGCATGGAATCGGGCGAACAATATGTGATACGGATGAAGATTCCGCGTAATGAAGAGATACGTTTTCATGATATAATAAGGGGTTGGGTTGTGGTACATACCCAATCGCTTGATGATAAGGTTTTATTTAAGTCGGATGGTATGCCAACCTATCACCTGGCCAACGTGGTCGACGATTATTTAATGAAGATAACCCATGTAATTCGTGGAGAAGAATGGCTGCCATCGGCTCCACTGCATGTATTGTTATATCGCTCTTTTGGTTGGGAAGATGTTATGCCGCAATTTGCCCATTTACCGCTTTTATTACGCCCTGATGGTAATGGTAAACTGAGCAAGAGAGATGGTGACCGCCTTGGTTTTCCTGTTTTCCCCTTGGATTGGAAAGACCCTGCTACAGGCGAGCAATCATCGGGCTACCGCGAACGTGGATATTTCCCTGATGCAGTCGTGAACATGTTGGCCTTTTTAGGCTGGAACCCGGGAACAACACAGGAATTGTTCTCAATGGAAGAACTGATACAGGCATTTTCATTGGAACGTGTAAGCAAACACGGAGCTAAGTTCGACCCAGATAAGGCTAAGTGGTATAACCAGCAATATTTACGTAAAAGAACAGATACTGAATTGGCAGAATCGTTTATGCCTATTGTAAAAAGCAAAGGTGTAACAGGCGACCTGGCTTCGGAGTATTATGTAGAGAGGGTTTGTACGCTTATTAAAGAGAAGGCACATTTTGTAAATGAGTTCTGGGACCTCGGTAGCTTCTTTTTCTTTGCACCAGAGACTTATGATACAGGCGTTATTCAAAAGAAATGGAAAGATAATGTGCCAGCCTTCTTCGCTAAGTTGAAGGATGTGTTGGCGAATACAAGCGATTTTTCACACGCGAATGTAGAGGCTGTATTTAAAAAGACGGCTGAAGAAAATAATACACCTCCCGGCTCAGTAATGCAATTGTTCAGGGTGCTGGTAACAGGCCTTGCAGCAGGGCCTGCATTGTTCGAAGCAATGGAAGTACTTGGTAAAGACGAGGTGGTGAAGAGATTGGAGAAGGCATTACAAACAATAAAGTAATGCAAACCATAAACGTCAGAGGAATACATTTAAGAGCGCACCATGGTTGCCTGCCCGAAGAAGCCAGGATAGGCGGCGACTTTGTGGTTAACGTGCAATTGCAAGGTGATTTTTCGGTTGCTGCAGCAAGTGATAAGCTTAGCGATGCTGCTGACTACGTTACAGTATATGAAGTTGTAAAACGTGAAATGAAGGTACGCTCGAACCTTATTGAGCATGTAGCAGAACGCATTGCATCTCACCTGAAAAAAGAGTTCCCGCATGTAAAACATTTGTCTGTTGAGGTGGTAAAGAAAAAACCACCTATGAATGGCAATGTAGATGAGGTTAGCGTTGTAATAGAAAAGTAAAATTCCTACCACTAAGACACAAAGCCCACTAAGAAGCACTAAGCTACTTTTCTCAGTGAACCTAAGTGTTCTAAGTGCCTGAGTGGTAAGTTTTGGTTTAAACCTTTCTTTGTTGATAAAATAGCCCTCATTCCAAAGGTTGAAGTTTGATTGATAGATACCTTCGTAGGGTATGAAAAAACTCCTGTTCTCTTTTGCCTTTTCTGTTTTGTTGTCGATAAATCTGTTGGCACAAAACAATCCTCCATTCAATAAGCCGCAATATTCTCTTTGGGCCGATTCAGTGATGAAGACATTGACAGCTGAGGAAAAGATCGCCCAGCTATTTATGGTGGCGGCATATTCCGATACTGCTCACAACAAAAATATTGAAGATGTTACCAAGCTTATACAGGAACAAAAAATTGGCGGGCTGATATTTTTTAAAGGTGGACCAGTAAGGCAGGCCGAGCTGACCAATACCTACCAGGCTATGTGTAAAGTGCCATTGCTTATTGGTATGGATGCAGAGTGGGGGCTTGCCATGCGATTAGATAGTGTACCTAAATTCCCCTTGCAAATGGCATTAGGTGCTATGAAAAACGATTCGCTTGTTTACCAGATGGGTGTTGAAATAGCTCGTGAATGCAGACGCTTAGGTGTGCATGAAGATTTTGCTCCGGTAGTAGATATTAATGATAATCCCGATAACCCAGTAATTGGTATGCGGTCTTTTGGTGAAGAAAAAAAGCATGTTGCCCAAATGGGCCTTGCCTATATGATGGGCCTGCAAAGTCAAAACGTGCTTGCCTGTGCCAAGCACTTCCCTGGCCATGGCGATACAAAAACAGATTCTCACCTTTCCCTTCCAATTGTAGATTACCCCACCAGCAGGCTCGATACACTTGAGTTATATCCCTTTGAACAGTTATTCAATAAAGAGCTTGCCAGTATAATGGTTGCTCACTTGTATATTCCTTCGCTCGATTCTACTAAGAACAGGGCATCTACTCTTTCACCAAAAATTGTCGACACACTGTTAAAGCAAAAACTAGGTTTTAAAGGTTTAATATTTACCGATGCATTGAATATGCAGGGTGTAGCAAAATATTATGCACCGGGTGAGGTAGATGTAAAGGCACTGATAGCAGGTAACGATATTTTACTTTTTTCGCAAGATGTGCCGAAGGCAATTGAGAAAATAAAGAAAGCGATAAAGAAGGGAGAGATAACACAGGAGGAAATTGATGCACGTTGCCACAAACTGTTAATGGCTAAAGCCTGGGCAGGCTTGAATCATTATAAACCTATTGTGCTAACAAACCTGGTTAAAGATCTTAACTCACAACAAGCTGACCAGATAAACAGAAAGCTTGCACAGAACACTATTACCCTGCTTACGAATAACAGCCAGTTTCTGCCATTGAAACGATTAGACACGCTGCGTATCGCTACGCTTGATATTGGAGATACTCTACCTAACTCGTTCCAGAAGAGAATGAATGATTACACTACAGTAACACATTTCGATTTCCCGTATAAAGGAACGGATAGTACCATGGGTGTTATTTATAAAAAACTTAAATCGTATAACCTTGTTATTCTTTCATTGAACCACACTAATATTCATCCGGCTGATACTTTCGGTATGTCGACTAATGCAATAAAAATGCTCGATACCGTATTGAACAATTGCCCCACGGTACTGAATATGTTCTCTAATCCGTATCTGTTGAACTATTTATCTGCTGTAAAAAAAGCAAAGGCGCTTATTATATCTTACCAGGACTCACCTTACACCGAGGATTATTCAGCTCAATTAATTTTTGGAGGAATAGGAGCGAAGGGCAGATTGCCTGTTACAGCTACAGTTTTTTATCAGCGTGGTTTTGGAATTTCAACTAAGCCCACGCGGTTTGAATACACAAGCGCTGATGATATAGGCATAGCTTCTACGTCACTTGCACAGATTGATACCATTGCTAACTATGGTATTAAACAACATGCCTATCCGGGTTGTGTTGTGCTGGTGGCAAAAGATGGTAAGGTTATTTATCAAAGGGCATTCGGTAATCAGAATTATAATGACACCAATAAGGTTAAATTGACTGATATATACGACCTGGCATCGGTAACAAAAATTGCAGCTACCACACCGGCTTTTATGAAAATGTATTACCAGAATAAAATGCTGTTGGGTACTACACTGCCAACGCTAATGCCGGAAGCAAGCAAGAGCAATAAAAAGAAAATGGTTATTCAGGATATATTGGTGCACCAGGCTGGCTTACAGGCTTCTATCTTTCCATGGAAAGAAACAATGAGTGGAAAGACATGGAGGAGTGGAGTATATAGTGCTGATTCTTCTTCGCAATATCCATATCCTGTTGCAGCGCACATGTTCATCCGCAAAGACTTTAAAGATTCTATAATTCAGGAAATACTTAAATCACCAGTTGATAAAAAGCCCGTGTATAAATACAGCGACCTTGGTTTTATTCTGATCGGTAATATTATTGCCAAAACAAATGGCATGTCGTTGGATGCATATGTTCAGAAATATTTCTACAGACCGATGGGCCTTCAAACAATGGGTTATCATCCATTGTCACGCTTTCCGATGGCACGCATTATTCCAACTGAATATGATAGCATATGGCGCAAGCAATTATTGAGAGGTTATGTGCATGACCCGTCTGCAGCTATGTTAGGAGGAGAAGCAGGTAATGCCGGCTTGTTCTCCGATGCCAATGACCTGGCAGTACTTATGCAAATGTTTTTAAACTATGGGCAATATGGAGGAACAAGATATCTGGATAGTGCCACTGTTCATTTGTTCACTTCATGTGTAGAGTGTGATAAAGGCAATCGCCGTGGTTTGGGTTTTGATAAACCGGAAACAGATACTACAAAAGAAAGCCCGGCCTGTGCAAGCGCATCTGCCGAAAGCTATGGACATTACGGATTTACAGGCACTTACACATGGGTAGATCCCAGGTATCATTTAGTTTACGTATTTTTATCGAACAGAGTAGCATCAGGTTCGGATGATAACAAACTTGCTAAACTGAATATCCGTACCAAAATAGCGCAGGTTATTTATAATGCTATTACTAAATAGTCGTTAGTCATAAGTCGTTAGCCCTAAGTCAGTAATAGAACTTAATATGAAGATTAAAAGGTTTGAAGACATTATAGCCTGGCAAAAAGCACAAACTTTGACTATTGAATTATATTCTTCATTCTCGCAGATAAAAGATTATGGTTTTAAAGACCAGATTTGCAGGGCGAGTATTTCCATATCCAATAATATTGCGGAAGGATTTGATAGGAGTAGTGACGCTGACTTTAAAATGTTTTTGCATATTTCATCGGGTTCATGTAGCGAAGTAAGATCAATGTTGTATCTGGCAGAAAAACTTAAGTATATAGATATGCCACGAAGAGATTTTCTTATTCAGGAATCATCAGAAGTTTCGAAAATCTTATGGGGACTAATAAAATCGATTTCGCCTAAAGACTAACGATCCATGACTAACGACTTAAGACTAATGACTAACGACTTGTATTTATGAATATTGGAATAGTATGTTATCCAACCTTCGGTGGTAGCGGTGTAGTAGCCACAGAATTAGGTAAAGCACTTGCGCAAGAAGGCCACCAGGTACACTTTATAACCTATAGCCAGCCGGTAAGGTTAAGTACTTTTTCCGGAAATATATTTTACCATGAGGTAACGGTTTCTGATTATCCTTTATTCGATTATCCACCATACGAGTTGGCGCTTGCAAATAAAATAGTTGAGGTCGCTAAGTATAGTAAACTTGATATTTTACATGTGCACTATGCTATACCTCATGCATCTGCTGCCTATATGGCAAAACAGATGTTGGCAGCACAAAACATTTCATTACCTTTTATTACAACATTACACGGTACCGATATTACTCTGGTTGGTAAAGATGCATCGTTTGAAACGGCCATTACTTTCGCTATAAACCAGTCCGATGCGGTAACGGCCGTATCAGAAAGCCTAAAGCAGGATACATATTTCTATTTTAAAGATGTAACTCGCGACATACGGGTTATACCAAATTTTATTCAACTTGACCAGTTCGACTTTGCAAAAGCCAAGCAAGACCGTAAGTTATATGCAGCCGATACGCAGAGAATAATGCTGCACGTTTCAAACTTCCGCAAGGTAAAACGGGTAGAGGATGTATTACGTGTGTTTGATATTGTGCGAAAAAAGATACCATCAAAGCTTATTCTCGTGGGTGATGGCCCTGAAAGAGGTAACATTGACAGGCTTTGCAGGGAGCTTGATACATGCTCAGAAATATTATCGTTGGGTAAATTGGTTGACCCGAACAGCATACTCGCGGTTGCAGATCTGTTTATCCTTCCATCGGAAACAGAAAGTTTTGGCTTGGCTGCATTGGAGGCAATGGCGGCGCGAGTGCCTGTAATATCAACTAATAAGGGTGGACTGCCTGAAATTAATATTCAGAATTTTTCCGGTATGCTTAGCAATGTTGGCGACTATGAAGATATGGCTAAGAATGCTATTCACATACTTGAAAGTGATGCTACTCTTGCAACATTTAAAGAGAATGCACACAAGCAAGCTGAAAAGTATGATATAAAGAATATACTTCCCTTGTATGAAAACCTGTATAAAGAAGTGTTAGGTAAAAAATAGATTACTTTTTCCAGCCTTCAGGGTTTTTTACCCAGTCTTCAAGTGGCTTAAGATCTTTCTCGGTAATATAATTGGTCTCGAGAGCTCTTTCTATCAATGTATTGTAATCGCAAAGTGAAGTTAAATTAACCTTCGCTTTTTTGAAGTTATCTTCTGCAATCTTAAGGTTATAATTGAATATAGATATAATACCTTTTACCAAACATTTCTCTTCTCTCAATGCTTCAGCTGCTTTAAGACTACTCCCGCCTGTTGAAACAAGGTCTTCAATAAGTATAACCGATTGACCCGCTTCAATTTCTCCTTCAATAAGCTTAGCTGTTCCATGTTGTTTGGCTTCACCTCTTACATACACAAAAGGCAGCCCCATATCTTGTGCCACTAATACACCGTGTGCAATACCACCTGTTGCAATACCACCAATAACGTCAGGCTTGCCATATTCATCTTGTATTACGCTGGTGAACTGTTGCCTTAAGTATGTACGTATTTTAGGGTATGATAATGTTTTACGGTTATCGCAATATATAGGCGACTTAATACCACTCGACCAAACAAATGGTTTATCGGGTTGAAGTTTTATCGCTTTGATTTGGAGTAAAAAATCTGCAATTTTGCGCGCTGAATCCTTATTCTGTATCATGGCGCAAATGTACAAAGTTTATTATAATAACAGGCTGATATGTATAGGGCCTGATAATCAACCATCTTTCGATGGAAAGGGGCTAAAAAAGGTTTCCGGGGCATTTAATATCAGGGAAGAATGGGAGAAGTTTAAGTATGATGAAAATTGCAAAGGCATTTGGATGCAAGGCGATGCAAAAGGTATATGGAACAAGTTCAAATCGATGTTTGTTAGGGTAAAAGCTGCCGGTGGTTTAGTGCAAAACCAGGCTGGCGATTATCTATTAATATTCAGAAAAGGCAAGTGGGACTTACCTAAAGGCAAACTTGAAAAGAAAGAGACAAATGAAATGGCAGCCATGCGTGAAGTTGAAGAAGAAACTGGTATTGGCGAGCTGACAATAACTAATCCATTAACCATAAGTTATCATATTTACCAGGACGAATACTGGTGTTATATAAAGTACAGCCACTGGTTTGCTATGACAACTACTTCAACAGCTATACCGAAACCACAGGATGAAGAGGGCATTGAAAAAGCAATTTGGGCAAAACCATCGCAGTTGAAGAACTATATGGAGGATATGTATCCTTCTATTAGAGATGTATTGAAGGAATTTGTAAAGACTTAATTTATTTCTTTTCTGCTGCAGAAGGGAAAAAAGGCGAGAGCTTATCAATAACTTCCTGAGGTATTGAAATTGGCCTTCCTCCATCAACTTTTACAAAAACGTGTGTGGTTTCACCTTTATTCAGACAAACTCCTTTATCATTCCATATTTCATATTCAAATGCAAGGCGGGTTCCGCTTGGTAATTCCTTTAGTGTGGTTTTAACGGTAAGGAAATCATCAAAAAAGGCCGGCTTGAAATATTTTATCGAATACGAAAGCACGGGTAGCATAATGCCTCTGTCCTCCATCTCTTTATAGCTGAGCCCTAATGCTCTTAGTGCTTCAACCCTTCCTGTTTCATAATACGCAGCGTAATTTCCGTAGTAAACATACCCCATGCGGTCTGTTTCAGCATAGCGTACTCGTATTGTTGTTTCGCAGGTATACATAGTGTTATAGAAAATACAAATATATAATAAGGTATGCTTAAAGGTAACTTGCTGTTGCAATGAAGTGGAAGAAGGTATTTAGTTAAGATATATCTTTGCGCAATAAATACTGGCCCCTATGTTTTCACCGATCAATGCCTCTGAAGAGTTAATTAAAATAAAGCAAAAGCATGCACAGGCAGTTTATTTAATTAATCAGCAAATTAGTGAGGCAGTAAAAAAGGGAGGGCCTGCCGATGAGTTTTTATTGAAGAGGTTGCGTGTTGCAGCCAAGCCGGGTAAATGGAATGAGCAGCTCGATAAAAATAAAGTGTTTTCGGTTGATGATATAAAAAGCTTTTGTGTGCAATTCCGCATGCGGTTTATTGATTACAAAGAGTTTAACCCTGGAAGCATGCCGGGTGATTCCATAGTTGGAATTAAGGATATTGAAAAAGAACTAGGTAGAGATGTATCGGCGGTTAAGGTAGTAACATCTGCAAAATCTGTTAACAGTAATACAATAGCCGACCAATTATTAGTGTTTGCAAAGCTTGATGAGGTTAACTACTATTTGATATATCAATCTGGGCAGGCTATAGTCTGGTACAAAAAATGGTTAGCGTATCCACTCCGGAGTATCTGGACTTTATTGGTTACCTTGATAGTTGTGGGCCTACCTTTAATGTTCATTATTCCGGCGGTTATATTCAGGAAGCCTGAAGATGTACAATATTACCAGATGCTTTACCTTGCAGCATTTACCATATATACCTTCTTTACCATGGTGTTCGGAGGCTTTACCTTCTACAAAAGATTCAGTACAATAAGCTGGAACAAGCCTTATTTAGCCTGATTGTTGTTCTTGTTAACACTTTTTAACCATAAAACCCCTTTTATCAGCCTTTAGGCATCGTATATTTGCATTGTAATTTAAAGCGAAATGAGGATTCGGGGATATATGATAGTAGGTACTATGGTACTCCTATTAACAGGATGTTCTTTATCGTTACTCGGGCAAGATCAATCAAACAATAATAAGCCCGATGTAAAGATATGTGTGCATAAACAAACCGATGCAAATGGTAATGTTATAAGTTACGACTCAACCTATACATATATTTATTCAGGCAAATGCCATAACAGCGCCTATGTAGATTCTATTTTGAAGAAAAACGGAATAGATATGAATACTTTAATGTTTTCTGTTCCGCTTAATACACCAGATCTTTCTAATTATCCTTTTATACAACAATTTGGTACGGCCGATTTTGATAAAATGCAGCAAATGATGCAAAACCAAATGAATGAGATGATGCAACTGTATGGCACACCACCCAATAATGGTTTTTTCTGCCAACCGCCCCCTACACCTCAATGCTGTCCTAAAGATTCAGTACAATATCGCACCCAACAACCGGATAAAAAAAATTGCCCTAAGCAGAATAAAGCGAAAGGCGGTGTGCAGATTTAAAAAATTTTCTTTTCTTTGTTGAGGAATTTCCTGTAACAAACACTTTTAGCCGGTAGCTATGAAATATTTACATCGCGTTTTTAAAGCCAAAAAAGGTACTCGTGTAACCGTACAAATAAGCGAACCTACAAAGGTTATGCTTATGGGCGATTATAATTACAGGCAGTATAAAGAACATAAAACATTCAGTTACCACGGCGGAATGATAGAAGATAGTTCTTGCGAGTTCACTGTTCCAAACGATGGCCTTTGGCACATTGTTATTGAAAAGGGCAGTTATTACGAACCTAAGCCTATTACGGCTTCGGTTGATATACTTGCTAAGTAAGCCAATACATACTTTTATTATAACTACTACTTACCTGTAGCGGTTGTCATCAGGTAAAACTGTGAAAACTCTTTTTTCAGGTTTTCAAGGGCTACTTGTGTAGGAAATTTATTTATCTGTGAAGTTATTTGTAACATGTTTTCAGCCAGATCTGTAGCTGTAGCTGTAGCCGGAAGCTTTGATGCTGATATATTAATGAGCCTGATAGTTTCTTCGGTTGCAGTAGTTACCTGCGCCCATGAACCAGCTGACATGTAAACCTGTTGAGACATATTGTGATCGTATTCACTCCTTATGGCAGAGATTAGCTCACTTTGAAATAGCCTGGCGCTTGAATTTGTTTTAAGTACGCGCCTTATAAGGCTTTCCGGTGTTGATCTTTCAAGGAAAAGCACAACTCTTTCATAGGCTTGCATACGTGCCGGTAAAATTATTTCCTGCCTGGTTCTTTCAATATCAAGCTTGTTCTTGCTCTCTTCATATTTAAGATACCCATTCATAAGCAAATAAGCCATAATACCGACTACAACTGCCGGCAAAACAATTTCAAATACCAGGGCCAGGTTTTCCATAAAGTTAAATTTAAAACATAAAGGTAGCAATATTAGTAAATGTATAATGCATGGTTGGTGTGAAGCATGAGTCAAAACAAAACTATTTTTGTCGCGTCTTTATAGATCATGAATAACTCTGGAAAAATATTCGGAACAATTTTAGGCTATTTGTTTGCCCGGTTCGATGGTGCTATTGCCGGTTTTCTGTTAGGTTCATTATTAGATGGGTTCTTTCTGAACACTTCAAAGCCTGAACAGCAGGATCCGTTTACGGGAACAACATCTGCAAACCCTGCGGCTAATTTTCACATAAGCCTGCTGGCTCTTTCTGCCGCAGTAATGCAAAGTGACGGAGTTACAACCCGATCGGAATTAGAATATGTGAAAACCTTTTTCGTAAGGCAGTTTGGTGTTGAACGTACAAAGCAATACATGCTGATGCTGAGAGATATGCTGAAAAGGCAAACCCAGCTTGAAAGAGTTTGTTTTCCCTTAAGGCAAGCTACCAGCTACGAAACCCGCTTGCAGTTATTGCATTATTTATTTGGTGTGGCCCATGCCGATGGGCAGTTTTCAGATGAAGAAAGGCAGGTGCTTTTGCGTATTGCCACACTATTGGGAATATCTATAACTGATGTCAAGTCTATTGGTGCCATGTTTGCCAGGGGAAGCACCAGAAATAGCTCGGTTGCCTATGAAATACTGGGAATTACCTCTAGCGCTACGGATGAAGAAGTGAAAAAAGCATACAGGCGCATGGCGCTTGAAAGCCATCCTGATAAGGTGACACATTTGGGAGAAGACCTGAGGAAGGATGCCGAAGAAAAATTTAAAAAAATTCAGGAGGCATATGAAGATATTAAGGCCCAACGAGGATTTGCCTGAGATTTTCAGCTGAATAATTTTAGTACGTAGTGTAGAATCTGTTTTTATATTTGCAGCCTGCTTTTTAGCAGCGTTCTTTAAAATGCCCGGATGGCGAAATTGGTAGACGCACCACTTTGAGGGGGTGGCGCCAGTAATGGTGTGCGAGTTCGAGTCTCGCTTCGGGCACTATTCACAATGTTAAATTTTGAATGTTGAATTAATTGTAGGTATGTACATTCAGCATTTAAAATTCAACATTCAAAATTTATTAAAGCCCGGTTGGCGAAATTGGCAAACGTTGCGGTCTCAGAAGCCGTTGGAGTTACATCCTTGAGAGTTCGAGTCTCTCACCGGGCACATATATCAAAAAACAAACCACTGATTATCAACATATTGTGTGCGCCTAATAATATATAGATTTTGTTTAAGATATATAGCAGGTAATCCCACACAAAGCCGTCTAAATAATAATATATCTGGTTATTATATGTTAACGAAGCATCAACCCGCCTGTAAAATTATTGCTAATTTTGAGAGCATGAAAGAAGACTAAACCTAAAATTCATAATCAAAAAACAGATAAGCTAATACTAACATTGCTTTCAACCCCATAAGCAAAATGAGTCTTACATCGGAGAAAAAGAATTCACGCGAACATATAAACCGCTTTGGATTAACATTGCATTATTGCTTTGTTATTGGTGCAACCGCTATATCATTGCAAGCCTACTGCCAGAAAGGAGCTACAAAAGATACTATACCTTATTTAAATCTTAATCAGTGCATTGCCTATGCTTTACAGCATCAACCGGCTGTATTACAATCTGACATAGATATTGCTATTGCAAGAAAAACGAATCAGATAAATCTATCCGGATGGCTGCCACAGGTTTACCTTGCCGGTAGTATTACACATTACAATCAATTATCAACGGCGCTGGAAGAAAATTCGGCAAATCCGGACGGGCCACCTGTACCAATAAAAACAGGTGTTTATAATACTGCTACACCCCAGCTAGACGCTACGGAAACTATTATAAGCCCAAGCCTGATATATGCTACTAAAAACGCTCCTTTGCTTATGCAGCAGGCCCAACAGGCTAACGATAGCGCTCAAATTGGTGTTGTTACTTCTGTAAGTAAATCGTTCTATAATCTTCTTCTCACCCTGGAGCAGATAAATGTGCTAAAGGAGGATACCGCACGTTTAAATAAAAACTTAAATGACGCTTACCATCAATACAAAGGCGGTATTGTAGATAAAACAGACTACGAAGAGGCTGCAATAAGCCTGAATAATTCTAAAGCTCAACTACAACAAGCCAATCAAAATATACGGCCACAATACTTTGCACTTAAACAGGTAATGGGGTTTCCACCTGAAAATGAATTTAATGTAGTTTTTGATACCTCGCAAATGGCAAAAGAAATAAAGATTGATACATCGCTTCAGCTACAGTATCAAAAACGAATTGAGTACCAATTGCTTGAAACTGAAAAAGACTTACAACAAGAGAACATTAATTACTATAGATACAACTTTCTGCCAACCTTATCGGCTTCCTTCAATTATATAGATGAATATGAAAACAATTCTTTCCCGAATTTGTTTTCCCAGGCATATCCGTATTCTTATGAGGGCTTGTCTATCAGCATTCCTTTGTTCACTGGCTTTAGCAGGCTTGAGAATATTCAAAGGTCTAAATTGCAAGGGCAGCGTATTGATCTTGATGAATTCAACCTTAAAGCATCCATTTATTCTCAGTATGCTTCTTCGCTGGCAAATTATAAAAGCAGCATTTATAACCTGGCTTCTTTAAAAAATAATGTATCGTTGGCGAAGGATGTTTATGGGGTTGTTTCATTACAATATAAGCAAGGTATTGTAGCATACCTGAATGTTATTACTGCAGAAGACAACCTGGTTTCTTCAGAGATAAGTTATATAAATGCCCTGTTCCAGGTATTGCAAAGCAAAGTAGACCTTGAGAAAGCATTGGGTATCATACCGGTTAAACATTAAAATGAATTAAAATAAATTTTGTATGAAGAGGCAATATTTCACATTACTAACAATCTGTATTCTGTTTGGTGCGTGTAGCCAGAAAGCACCACAACCAAATCCGACTGTACCGGTTAACTTGTATACTGTAAAAGCGCAGACAGTAGAGTACTATGACAAGTATCCTGCAAATACAGTGGCTATAAGCCAGGTTGATATTCGTCCTGAAGTGCAGGGTTATATTACTTCAATAGATTTCACTGAAGGCTCTCATGTAAAAAAGGGACAAAAACTATATGAGATCGATCAGCGATTATTTCAGGACGCTTATGACCAGGCAAAAGCAAACCTTGATGTAGCCAAAGGAAATGAATTAATGAATCAGCAGGACGCTGACCGTTATACTTACCTGAATAACCAGGATGCTATTGCCAAGCAAACACTTGACCATACATTAATTGCACTTGAGCAGGCAAAAAATTCAGTAAAAGCAGCTGAGCAAGCCCTGAAAATTGCTGAAACCAATTTAACGTATTCAATTATTTCAGCTCCATTTGATGGTACTATCGGCATTAGCCAGGTCAGGCTTGGAAATATGGTAACAGTAGGATCAACAGTGCTTAATACCATATCAACCGATGACCCGATGGGAGTTGATATACTGATTTCGGAAAAGCAATTGCAGCATTTCGAAGAGCTGAAAAATGCCACACAACAAACCATTGATTCTTTATTTACTATAATACTTCCCAACGGCGCACTATATGCTTCTACCGGAAAGATATCTATAATTGACCGTGCTGTTGACCCGCAAACTGGCACCATAAGGGTGAGAATAGTATTTCCGAACCCTGATTTTTCTTTAAAACCAGGTTTAAGCTGTGTATTAAGGGTGCATAACCAGGAAACAACTCCGCAATTGATGGTGCCTAGCAAAGCAGTAGTTGAACTGATGGGAGAATATTTCGTTTATATGGCAAAGGACAGCACAGCACCGATTGCCGGCGATTCGACAAAAACACACGCAGTGACAATGGCTTTACAGAAAAAAGTGCAATTGGGGCAAACCATAGGCGCCAATGTAATTATAAAGAAAGGAGTAACAGAAGGTGAATCTATTGTTGTTGATGGCGTACAATCTTTACATTCTGGTTCCGTCATCAATGCATCGCAAAAGAATGATGATACAAAGAGCAAAAAGGGTGGAGCAGGTAAACAAAGTAATTAGAATGATTTTTTATCTAACGATTTATAGGGCTGTATGATTGCTGATGTATTTATTAAAAGACCAGTTACTGCAATTGTTGTATCACTTGTATTAGCAATTATTGGGGCTGTTTGCATACTGAATCTTCCCGTAAACCAGTACCCGGATATAACGCCTCCTGTGGTACAGGTTACTGCGCAATATACGGGCGCAGATGCTCAGACAGTAGAACAAACCGTTGCTACACCTATTGAAGAACAGATAAACGGCTCGCATGGTATGGAATACATGCAAAGCAATAGTGGCAACAATGGCATGATGACTATAAATACCACCTTTAAAGTTGGAACCAATATTGATATTGCTACGCTCGATGTTCAAAACCGTGTAAGTATTGCAACACCTTTATTACCTGCGGCTGTAAGCCGTTTGGGACTTCCTGTACGCGCGTTGAACCCGAGCGCATTGATGCTGGTTGCTATTTATTCTCCTAAAGGTACACACAATATTACGTTTCTGGATAATTACACCAATATATTTATCATGGATGCTTTATTGCGCGTACCTGGCGTGGGTGCTATTACTACGGGTGCCGACAATTTCAGTATGCGGGTATGGCTGAATCCCGATAAAATGGCAGATTATTCTTTATCGCCAACCGATGTTATTAATGCATTAAACGAACAAAATCTGCAAGTGGCTGCAGGCTCTGCGGGTGTGCCTCCACAACAAAAAACACAGGCATTCGAGTTAAGCATTCTTGTGAATGGCAGGTTAAATAAGGTTTCTGATTTTGAAAAGATCATAGTAAAAACACTTTCTGATTCGGGTAAGATTGTTTACCTGAAGGATGTAGGCCGGGTTGAGTTAGGTAAATTCACATATTCCAGCAATTCTTATGTTGACGACCACCGTGCATCAATACTTACCCTCTATCAAACACCGGGAAGTAATGCACTGCAAACTGCGGCCGCTATAACTAAAGAACTTAACCTTTTAAAACAATCATTCCCTTCCGATGTAGATTATACAGTTCCCTTTGAAACCGTAACTGTTGTAAAAGTGTCAATGCAGGAAGTGGTGCAGACATTATTAATAGCCTTGTGCCTGGTTGCAGTTGTTGTTTTCTTATTTCTTCAGAACTGGCGGGCTACATTAATTCCTGTGCTGGCAATTCCTGTTTCTATTCTGGGCACGTTCGCCTTCTTTATTCCACTCGATTTTACAATTAATACACTTACCATGTTTGGTTTTGTATTAGCTATTGGAATTGTAGTAGACGATGCCATAATTGTGGTTGAAGCGGTGCAGCATTATATCGACGATAAAAAAATGTCGGTAAAAGATGCAACTCACGCTGCCATGAAAGACATTTCTGCACCTGTAATTGCCATTGCACTTATACTCGCTTCAGTATTTGTGCCCGTGGGCTTTATCCCGGGTATTGTAGGGCGTCTTTACCAGCAGTTTGCAATTACTATTGCTGTTTCAATAGTGCTCTCTGCATTTATTGCATTGTCGCTTACACCCGCCTTGTGTATAATACTGTTAAAGCCCTATAAAATTGACGAGAAAGCTAAAGGGTTAAATAAATTTTTCTTCAAGTTCAATACATGGTTCAGTTCTATCACCAATCATTATTCTAATGGAGTACAAAGCGGTATTAAAAATTCCAGGTATGTGGTTATTCTGCTATTATGCATAGCTGTTGGCGCTTTCTTCCTCTTCATGCATAAACCATCGGGGTTTATTCCGAGTGAAGACGATGGCCTTGTATACGTTACATATGAATTACCGGAGGCATCAGCCACTACTCAGTCCATTGATGTAATGTCTGAATTAATGAGCGTGGTATCAAAAACACCGGGTGTTGAGCATTACGCTGCCCTGGCGGGGTTTAATGTTATTACGGGGGCAACAAAATCGAACAGCGGAACAATTTATCTTCAGCTTAAACCCTGGGATGATAGAAAAGAAGCCAGCCAGCAAATCCCTAATCTTTTGGATACCTTGCGTGCACGCATTAACAGGGCTAGCATAAGAAACGCCAATATAGTAGTCATTCCGCCGGCCCCAATTCCGGGTATTGGACAAACTGCCGGTTTCAGTTTCCAGATAGAGCAACGTAATACGAACGATGATGTTCAGGCATTTGAAACAGTAGTTAAGAATTTTGTTGCAGCAGCAAATAATGACCCTGCAATTACAGGCGCATTCAGTTACTATTCTGCTCACACACCTAGTTATAACCTTACGGTTGACAGAGAAAAATGTAAGAAAATGGGTGTTAGTGTGTCTGATGTGTTTACCGCAATACAGGTTTACATGGGTAGTTACTATGTGAATGATTTTACTTTGTATAATCGTACATTCCATGTAGTGGTGCAGGCTGATACAACTTACCGCAAGATGATAACGAGTATGAATAAGTATTATGTGCGTAACCAGACAGGAGAAATGCTTCCACTTAGCACGCTTATAAGCTACCAACCGACGGAAACGGCTCCATTGTTATCACATTTTAATATATTCCGCTCAGCAGAAGTTGACGGCTCATCGCCGGAAGGATATAGCAGTGGGCAGTCTATAGATGCATTGAAAAAATTAGCGGATGAAACATTACCACAAGGTTACGGCTACGATTTTTCAGGGTTAAGTTATGAAGAATTACAGGCAGGAACTCTGACCATTTATATTTTCATGTTTTCGTTACTATTTGTTTTTCTTTTCCTGGCTGCTTTATACGAAAGCTGGTCTGTTCCATTTTCAGTATTGCTGGCAGTACCTATCGGTGCTTTTGGTGCCATACTTACGCTTACATTCATTCCGAGCCTTACCGATAATGTATATGCGCAAATAGGGCTTATAACACTAATAGGTCTTGCAGCTAAAAATGCCATCCTTATAGTGGAATACGCAAAAGTGCGTGTAGATGCTGGTGAAGATCTTATTCAATCGACTATTGATGCAGTTAAATTGCGCTTACGACCGATTGTAATGACCTCGCTTGCATTTATTTTAGGTGTAATGCCACTTGTGTTTGCTTCGGGTGCAGGTGCTGTGGCACGCAGAACAATAGGTGTTACAGTGCTGGGTGGAATGGTTGCAGCCTCATCACTTGCTATATTTATTGTGCCTGTGCTTTTTGTTGTTATTGTGAAAATAGCTTACGGAAAAAAGCAACTTGAATACCTTGCCCAACATCGTGATGAGTTGAAGGCAAAGTCAGATGAACAGAACCATTCCTGAGTAGTATGATTGCTGACGTATTTATCAGAAGGCCTGTCACTGCTATTGTTATAGCTCTTGTAATAGTTATACTGGGAGCTGTTTGCATATTTACGCTTCCAATTAACCAGTATCCGAATATTACCCCGCCTGGTGTTTCTGTCAGCACAACCTATACCGGTGCCGATGCCCAAACCGTAGAACAAAATGTAGCAATTCCAATGGAAGAAGCTATAAACGGTGTTAATGGAATGGAGTATATAACAAGTAACAGCACCAGCACCGGGGCCTTATCTATTAGTACCACTTTCAAAGTAGGTACCAATGTTGATATTGCAGCCCTTGATGTTCAAAACCGTGTCGGGTTGGCTGCACCCATGTTGCCCACAGCAGTTAGTAAATTGGGGGTAACAGTTCGCGCAAAAAACACAAGTGCGTTAATGATGGTGGCTATTTATTCTCCTAAGGGTACTCATGATATTACCTTCCTAGATAATTACAATAATATTTATATAATGGATGCCATACTCAGGGTACCCGGCGTGGGTGACGTTACTACCCGTGCGGACAATTTTAGTATGCGGGTATGGATGGATCCGCAAAAAATGGCATCATATTCCATAGTTCCGCAAGATATTACTGCCGCGTTAAACGAGCAAAATGTTCAGGTGGCGGCAGGTTCAGTTGGTGCACCACCGCAAGATGCATCACAAACATATGAAATGACTGTGCTTGTGAACGGCAGGTTGAATAAAGTTACCGATTTCGAGAACATTGTTGTGAAAACAATACCTGCTACCGGAGAATTAGTTTACCTGAAAGATGTGGCAAGGGTAGAATTGGGGAAGTTTACATTTTCCAGTAATTCTTATGTAGATGGCAAACGTGCATCCTTCCTGTTGGTTTATCAACTGCCATCAAGCAATGCGCTTGATGTGGCCAATGGTGTATATGCCGCGCTTGAGAAATTAAAAAAAACATTTCCGGAGGACGTAGCTTATAAGGTGCCGTTTGAAGCTGTTACCATTGTAAAAGTTTCGATGCAGGAGGTACTTAAGACCCTTATAATAGCACTGATGCTGGTTGCACTGGTTGTGTTCATATTTCTTCAGAACTGGAGAACTACAATTATCCCCATCCTGGCTATTCCCGTTTCCATTATCGGCACATTTATCTTTTTTGTTCCCTTAGGGTTTACTATAAATACACTTACAATGTTTGGTTTTGTGCTCGCCATCGGTATTGTGGTCGACGATGCTATTATAGTGGTTGAAGCTGTGCAGCATTATATTGATGTTGAAAAAAAGTCAGCCCGTGAGGCAACTGAGCATGCCATGAAAGATATAAGTGCACCTGTAATTGCAGTGGCATTAATATTAGCCGCTGTATTTGTACCTGTGGCTTTTATTCCGGGTATTGTGGGGCGTTTGTATCAGCAGTTTGCAATTACCATAGCCGTATCAATACTTATATCAGCATTTACTGCACTATCGTTAACTCCTGCTTTATGTACTTTACTATTACGGCCGCATGTAATTGATGAAAAATCAAAAGGGTTGAATAAATTCTTTTATTTGTTCAATGACCGCTTTGGCAAATTTACCCGGCGCTATTCAAATGGTGTAAAGCGTGGGATACATAACTCGAAATATGTAGTTATACTGTTAATATGTATTGGCGTGGGAACTTTCTTTCTGTTCAAGTTTAAACCTTCCGGTTTCATTCCCAATGAAGATTCAGGGCGGGTACAGATCACATACGAATTGCCGGAAGCATCATCTACCATACAATCGGTAGAATTTATAACCAAATTAATGAAGGTAATAGGTGAAACGCCTGGTGTGGCGCATTATGGAGCCTTGTCTGGCCTGAATATAAGTAACGGAGCTGCTAAATCTAACAGCGGCACCATATTCTGTCAGCTTAAACCCTGGGATGAACGTAATGATCCGAGTGAACAGGTAACCGGTACGTCTACCGGCATAATAGGAGAAATGTATAAACGAATAGCAAAGGCTGATCTGAAGAATGGAAAAGTTACGGTTATGCAACCAGCTCCGATTCCCGGTATTGGAATATCAGCCGGATTTACTTTTATGATAGAGCAACGCAATACAAATGATGATGTGCATGCATTTGAATCTGTGGTCAAGAAATTTGTTGCAGCGGCAAATAAAAACCCTGCTATTTCTAAGGCTGTAAGTTATTATTCAGCACATACTCCAAGCTATGAGCTGAGTGTTGACAGGGAGAAATGCAAAAAAATGGGAGTCGATATTTCAACCGTGTTTTCAACTATTCAATCGTATATGGGTAGTACCTATGTAAATGATATAACCCTTTACAACAGAACGTATCACGTGGTTATACAGGCCGATACAATATACCGGAGGTTTGTGACAGATATGGATAAGTACTATGTTAGAAACGATTCAGGAGCTATGTTACCAATGAGCTCGCTTATTACGTATAAACCAATAGAAGCTGCTCCGGTAATACCGCACTTTAATATTTTCAGGTCAGCTGAAGTAGATGGTGGCTCTGCCCAGGGGTATAGTAGTGGGCAAACAATGGATGCCTTGAAAGAAGTTGCAGCAAAAGTATTACCTCAGGGGTACGGGTATGAATGGTCAGGATTGAGTTATGAGGAAATAGTTGCCGGTGGGCAGACCATTTATATTTTTATGTTTTCGCTTATTTTCGTTTTCCTTTTCCTTGCTGCTTTATATGAAAGCTGGTCAGTTCCGTTTGCTGTAATGCTTTCTGTGCCAATAGGAGCATTTGGTGCCATACTCACTCTTACATGTATTCCGTCTCTTAGCAATAACGTTTACGCCCAGATAGGACTTATAACATTAATTGGATTGGCCGCCAAAAATGCCATTCTTATTGTGGAGTACGCAAAGGTGCGAGTTGATGCCGGAGAAGATCTTATTCAATCGACAATAGATGCAGTTTCTCTCAGGTTACGCCCTATTATCATGACATCTTTGGCTTTCATTTTCGGTGTATTACCATTAGCAATGGCGACTGGTGCCGGCGCTGTTTCACGCCAAACAATCGGTTTTACTGTTTTGGGTGGAATGATTGCAGCCTCTTCTATTGCTATATTTATTGTTCCTGTTCTTTTTGTGGTTATAATTAAAATAGCATATGGTAAGAAACAACTTGAGTATTTGAAGTTGCATAAAGACGAATTAAATGATAAATCAGATAAGTAGGAGGCAGATTTACTTTAAGTAGTTGTAAATAACTTCTCCCGTGTTCAGTGTTAGGTCACAAATAATGTGTGAGCCCGAAACAATTTCATGTACAGGAAGCATATGGAAAGGTGCGAGCGCATGAGGTATAAGATGCAATGCCGCTGGTGCCGACCATGCCTCATGTATTACAATTTCGGTTTCTATAATGCGTATTAACTGGCAAATGGCCAGCGAACCATCCGGTGCAGGGATTGATTTAAGTGTGAAAATTGGTAAGTGGAAATTCTTTTTCACCTTCTCTTTGTCAAGCCTGTCAAATTTGTAGCCCATGGTGGCCATGGCTACTCTTTCGGTACCATAGTTAACCGTACCTACCATTGTGTCACCATCCACTCTTAATTCGGGGTGTCCAAGCTTTTTTGCAAAGCCCAGTATTTCCCTGCCAAAACCGATGGCTTCCATATTCGGAACCATAAGCAGGTGCATAAAATTACCTACTTCGCCTTTGTAATGAACTGTAATTAATTGTTCACTCTCGTAAAAAGTACCGCAACCCGGTACATCGTGCATTTTAATAACCTGAAACTTTACAATGGGCTCAACAATCTCGAGCGGTTCAGGTACCCATTTACGTAGCAGGTCAATATCAGTTTTGTAAGCAACGCTTATAATCTCTCGTTTATAAAACTGTAATGGAGGCCTATTAAACGCTGGTGATACCAATGGCATTCCAAATGCTGTTTCGAGAACTGTTTTTTCGTTCATATTATTCTATAAATTCATGTTGCTTTTTAAATGAGAACTCGGCAGTTGTTCTTTTTCCTATCGAGTCGTAATTTTTTTTAAGCCATATCGTTGCTTCTTCCCTTCCTCGGTTTCGTAACAGGTTTAAAAAATCCCACGATGTATTTGACTTACTTGAAACGTCAAATTGTTCTAAAGTATTATCGGCACAAATAACATGATAGTTTATTTTCCGTAATTGTCCTCCCATATCGTATCCATCTGCCAACAACTTGTTTTTAAATTCTATCAACCATAGTTCTGCAATCAGGCTGGAATTAAAACTCAGTTCATTGATGCGGTGAAGGATCTCATCGGACTTTTCTGGCGTTTTTTTTATGTCGAAAGGGTTTGTTTGTACGAGAAGAACATCACTTGTATTGGTACCTCTTATAAGCGGATACATAGGAGGGTTACCTAAATATCCACCATCCCAGTAGTACTCATTTTCTATTTTAACAGCCTTATATAACATGGGAAGACAAGCTGAGGCTAATAAAGTATCTACACTTACATTTTTAAGTGTAAATATTTTGGCTTCTCCACTTTTTACATTTGTTGCACAGGTGAATAGCTTCATTTTGCTTTCCTTTAATTTCGTAAAATCTATCAGGTCAAGTAAAATATCTTTCAATGGGTTTATATTTAAAGGGTTCCATTGAGAAGGAGACAAGAAATTGCTCATTATATTGAACATATTATATCCGGGCGAAAACTCCATATTACCTGCTGATAACATTTTATCAATAAGGCTAGGTTGTACCAATGAATAAGCAGATTCTATAGAAATCCGTTCCCAAAAGGTTGATAATAGATCGATTGCCCCTTGCTTTCCATTTTTGTGGTAACCATATACTGCAATAGCAGCATTTATAGCACCAGCACTTGTTCCGCAAATGCCTGAGATGTTAAATATATCTTCTTCAAGTAGCTTCTCTAATACTCCCCACGTGAAGGCTCCATGTGAGCCACCACCTTGCAAGGCAAGGGTTAGCTCTTTTTTATTGTGTTTCATGGTTCTGTTTATCATTGTGCTGTCCAGCCTCCGTCAATTGAAAGTGCTGCCCCTGTTATCATGTTGGCATTGCTACCTGTTAAATAAACAGCTAAAGCTGCAACCGCGTCAATATCTACAAACTCTTTAATAGCCTGTGGTGCAAGCATAACATCACTTACTACTTTTTCTTTCGATATGCCATGTGCTTTTGCCTGGTCTTCTATTTGCTTATCTACTAAAGGTGTTTTTACATACCCCGGGCAAATACTATTAGCTGTTATTCCAAATGCAGCCCCTTCTAATGCAAGTACTTTTGTAAGCCCTACAAGGCCATGCTTTGCCGCAACATAGGCCGATTTGAATTCAGAGGCCACTAAGCCATGTGCAGAAGCAATGTTAATTATCCTTCCGAATTTCTGCTCTTTCATTCCTTTCCAGACTGCTTTTGATGTATGAAATGATGCTGAAAGATTAATGCCAATAATTGCATCCCATTTAGCTTCAGGAAAATCTTCAATAGGTGAAACATACTGTATGCCGGCATCATTTATTAATACATCAATACAGCCAAATTTAGTTTCAGCTTCTTTTACCATTATATTTATTTCTTCTACTTTCAGTACATTGGCTGCTGAATAAAGTGTTCCCACTTTAAACTCTTTTGCAATGTCTGCGGCAATATCCGGCCCTTCTTTTTCAAGCCCGTTAAATATAATATTATGCCCTTTTTTTGCAAATGCTTTTGCAATTCCAAGTCCTATTCCGCTGGTGCTACCTGTTATTAATACAGTAAGAATTTTTTTGAGGTTTATAGCGTCCGTTTTTGTTTCATGTAACGGTTCCATTGTTTTTATTGTATCCATTTTTCGGGGAGGTTTTATTAGTGATTAATTTCAAGTGGCAAAAATGAATCTATTGCACTTGCACAGTGTTACACAAATCTTTATGAATATTATAATATTTACTCATTTAGCAGTACAGTAATTCTTCCTGCTCAGTATAAGTGTATTATATATGATGTGTGAATTATGTAACTACTTCTGTAATATGCATAATGGCTAAAAGAATTTATGAATGCAATTTTGCTTCCTGAAATTAAAGTATGTTTCTCTGAAAATTATTATCGATTGTCATTTAGGCATTTATATACGTAATTTTCTTTTTTAAGCAGGAATTACAAAAAAGTACCGTTTAACAACTAAAACAGCATAGGATTTAACTTAATGAAAATAAAAATATCAACCCCAAAAAACATGAAAAACACAATCACAAAACAAACTGAAACACTTAAAAAAAGTATTGACAGTGCTTCTAAAAACTCTAAAGAGAGTATTAAATCTGTAATTGAATCAAATACAAAGCAGTTTGATTCAGCAATAGAGAGTAACAAAAAGGCTTTCGATTCAATAAGTAAAATGCTTTATGAAAAGGAAATGGATCCATCTATTGTAACTTCTTTCAAGACGACCTTTGTAAAGAGCATTAAATTATCGGAAGATGCAATCGATTCCGTTATCGATTCTCATACCAAACGTATTGATCTGTCGATTGATTTTATGACAAAGTTCATGGAGATTATGAATAACGAAGACATCAGCACTGCCGAAGGTAAAGAGAAACTAATTGGGTTGGTAAAGGATAGTTTTGAGCAATCCGCAGAACTGTCCATGCGTAATATGGAAAAGATTATAGCCGTATACAATGAGCACCTGAACCATGCATTAAATTTCAATAAGAAATTTGCCGATACCATAAATTCTCAAATTATATCTATGTTCAAACTCCAAAAAAGAAGTATAGATAGCTTCTATGATATAGATATGGTAACTGAATGGTGGAAAAGCATTACTGAAGATAAAGTTAAAGCTTAAAGTAATAATGAACTATAATTAATAACCCCATAGGCACGAACAATTATGAGCACATTTGAAATAAAAAAAATTCTTGTACCGGTGGATTTTTCAGGAACCGGAGAAAAAGTTCTGGAACAAGTTGTTATGATGGCTGAAAAAACAAAGTCTTCTATTACTTTACTTACAGTTCTCGATGGACCGTTAAGCAATGCCGGGCCCGATCTTTTTGGGCTGGCAACCAGTGATGGAGTAAAATATGAAGATGCAATAATGGGGTGGGTCAAACAACACATGGAGGCTTTTAAGAAAAAATTACATACTGGTGGTGCTAGTAATGTTGACTATATTGTTGAGAAAGGTTCTGCCTACAAAAAAATAGTAGCGACAGCACAAAAAATTAACGCTGATATTATTGTAATGGGTACGCATGGTGTTTCCGGTGTGCGTGAGTTTGTTGTGGGTAGTAATGCCTTCAGGGTTGTAAGCGAGGCACAATGTCCTGTTTTAACAATTCAGAAACATATTACGAAGCCGGGGTTCAAAGATATTCTGCTGCCCTTCAGGGATAAAGCACATTCAAGAGAAAAAGTAGATTATGCTATAGATATTGCTAATCTGTACGGGGCATCAATACATGTATTGGGAATAAGTTACGATACAGATCCTTCAGAAGTAAAAAAAATACAACTTGAGGCAGACCAGACTATAAGTATTATTAAAAAAGCAGGGGTGAACTGTACCGAGGAAGTAATAGAGGGTGATTATAAAGAAAACCTGATTTTTGAACATGCAAAAATGGTAAAGGCTGATTTAATTATAGCAATGTCCGATCTTGACAAAATGGAGATTTCTGAATTTGTTTCGGGGCCTTTTATACAGCATTTAGTGAACCATTCCAATATACCTGTGTTGAGCATTCGCCCAAAATACAACCCCAACCCTGTTCACGGTACCGGAGAAAATGTGGGCGATTGGTCGTTTTGGGGATAGTAATGTATTGATAATCAACAATATTTCCATCTCAAATGGCGATCTGTAAGTTGCCAGGCATTTTTGCTGGAAGCTGGTATTTGTCAGTAAGCGATTAAATTAACAAAGTGTTAATAAAAAGTGGGTTTTATTTCACTTAAAACTGCTATATTTGTGTTACATGAAGAAGATATACATTTACTACAGTATCGTTTTAGGCGTTATTTTACTTCCAGTAGTTGGTAAGTCACAATATTTTTATAACCGTTTTGGTGCGCACAATGAGTGGGTATTTGGTGCAGGTCCATCTCAGTTCTTAGGCGATTTGGGCGGGTCATCAACTGTTGGTTCTCACTTTTTAAAAGACTTTAATTTTCAGGCTATTCGCTACGCTGCCTTTGTGGGCTACCGCGATTTTATTAACTCGGTTCTGGCAGTTCGTGGAACATTTACCGGTGGTATGTTATCTGGGTTTGATGCATTGAGCGGTGAGGAATACAGGCATAATAGAAATTTGAATTTCAGAACTCCTGTTCTAGATCTCTCTGTTCAGGCTGAATATTATTTTTATCAAAGTAGCCATATAGGCCATCGTTACCATATTAAACATGCACGTGGTTTTAAGCGATTTAATATTGACGGATATGTATTTGCCGGAGTAGGTGGTGTTTATTTTAATCCGCAAGGTCAGTACATTGATGGTACATGGTACAACCTAAGGCCACTGCATACAGAAGGTGAAGGAATGCCGGGAGGACCTAAAGAATATTCTCAATTTGCTTTTACCTTACCTGCCGGAATTGGTTTCAAGTATAACGTTACTCCTCAGTTCACTATTGGCCTTGAAATTTCTGATAGGATATGGACCAGTAGCGATTATATTGATGATGCACATGGTGTGTATTATGACAATACTAAAATATTGAATCAATACGGGCCAATAGCTGCCTACTTTGCTGACCCTTCTCTGCATCAAATTCAGCAGGAAATACCTCCCACCCGTACAGGTGAAGAGCGTGCCGATTCAAAGCATAATGATGCGTATATGTTTACGTTCATTACAATGACATATTCCCCATCACCTTTCCACAGAAGGACACGTTCTAAATTCTAACCGTTCAGGCTATATATTAATAACCCGCTTTCCAGTTTGGGTTCTATCCATGTTGACTTAGGAGGCATTTCCTTACCGCAATCGGCTACTGCTTTTAACTCGGCAAATGAAATTGGATAGAGACAAAAGGCTATTTTCATTTTGCCACTGTCAACAACAGAATGAATATCATCAATACTTCTTATACCTGGAATAAAAGCAATTCTTTTATCATTTCTGAGGTCGGTAATATTCAATATAGGCCCCAGAATAAGGTTTGACAACATACTTACATCAAGGCTATTAACCACATCAGCATTAGCGTTCATTCCTTCTTTTAACCTGAGCATATACCATTGCTTTTCTATATACACACTAATTTCATTTTGTGATTTTGGTTCGTGCATAGTAGTTGAACAAGGTATAATTTGAAAAGATTTTTCAATAGCCTTGAACAACGATTCCTTTGTATGACCATTCAAGCTATTCACCATCCGGTTGAAATTGAAAATGGTCAATTCATTTTCAGCAAAAATGGCGGACATAAAATAATTGTATGGTTCCTGACCCGTATGATTGGGGTTCTGTTTCTTTTTTGACTCAGCCAACAGTGTAGATGAGGCTGCACGATGGTGCCCATCGGCAATATACAGGTTCGGAATGCTTTTAAAAAGATCTGAAATTATATTCAGGTCATTCGTATCGGATAATTTCCACACCGTGTGCTGTATATTATCATACGAGAAATTATATATCGGGGTGGTTTGTGTTTTTGAGTAAAGAAAATCGTGTAATGCCTGGTTGAACGGATGTGTAAGGCAAACCGGCTCGGCATTAAAATCGCAAATGGTAAGGTATTCTTTTAGTTTTTCTTCACGTTCCGCAAGTGTTTGCTCATGTATTTTAATGATACCTTTTTGGTACTCTTCAACCGATGCAAGTGCTATAATGCCTATATGGGAGCGGCCATCTTTAATTTGTTTGTAAACATAAAAACATGGCTCTGCATCTTTTTTTAATATTTGTTCTGTCCTGAATTCGTCGAACCTGTTTTTAATGGTATGCAGTTGCTCTGTGTAGGTTGTTTTATGCGCCCTGCCTGCATATATAACCTGTAAAAATGAAAACGGATTATTTGCAAGGATATTTTGAATAGCGCCGGATGAATATCTTTCTATGGCATGTGAAACTACATGCTCTACTTTATCTGCCGCAGGCCGTATGGCCCTGAAAGGTTTTATGGTTGACATAAGCAATGCAAAAATACTTCAATTATTTTATCCAATGGAATGAACGTTTGCTATTCAAGCGTTTAATGAAAAACTGATTCCTTGGCCTTGGGTTTACTGAAAACGCAACAAATGAAGCCTTACCTATTATATGGTCTTCGGGAACAAAGCCCCAATAGCGGGAATCTTCCGAATTGTCGCGGTTATCACCCATCATGAAATAGTAATTCATTTTAAAAGTGTACGTAGTAGAAAGCTTGCCGTCAATAATAATAGAGTCTCCTTTTATGGTTAAAATATGGTTTTCGTAGTGGCGGATAATATTTTCGTAAAGTGCAAGGCTGTCAATATTTAAATGAACCGTGACACCCTTTTTGGGGATTATGATAGGGCCATAATTATCCTTATTCCATAAAAAATGAACACCCGATGGAAAAAGGTTAGGCTGAAATTCATTTGATACTATTGGCTTTACATTTGTTACAAATGGAAATTTATGCATTGAATCAGCCTGGGCTTTACTTAACATAAAAATGTATTGCTTGCTATTGGTAGAAACTTCAGTTTCGGTAATGTGCATGGTTCGGTTTACGAATGCTTCTAAAGTATCCACGGTTGCATCAATTATGTAGGCATGCAGGTAGTCCGGTAAATCTGCCACTACTGACTTATTTATCATAACTTCTTTTTCGATTATTTGCAGGGTATCTCCGGGAAGCCCTATGCATCGCTTTACAAAGTTTGTCCGTTTATCTATTTTTCTCTCAAACTCTAAGGGGAAATTAAAGGCAACAACATCATTTCTTTGTATATGTGTATATCCCGGTAGTCTATATGTTGTAAAGGGAATTCTGGGCCCGTAAGCCGCTTTGTTAACCCATACAAAATCGCCGGGTACAAGCTCTCCTTCCATTGAAGTAGAAGGTATATAATAAAAAGAGCCTGCAAAATTGAAAAGAATAAAAACGATGATGAATACCCAAAACAGAAGGGAAAATATTTCTCGTATAAATGATTTTTTTTCCAATCTGAACGCTGTTGATCAGCTAATAATGATTGCAACTAATACTTTAAATTTTAATACCAAGCTTAAAAGCCAGCGTATTTAATGTAAACTGAATATAGTTCGACTCTACTGCCTCATTGCCCAGATATGTAAAAGGTGAAAGGCCATACTTGTATTCTATTTCAAAGAACCATGCATTCCCGCTCCTTAACCCGTTATGCTGATATCCAAGGCTTGCTTCCACCATTCCGCTGCCGGTTGGGCTAAAAAGCCTGAATTCACTATGTATATCGTTTTGCCCTTCCCATATAAATGCTCCGCTGTTTCCGTTGGTTATGAGTGCATTGTTGTAAAAAATGGAACGGAAGATCCATCCTACAGTAGCATAAAACTCTTTTGCACTCCTTGTTTCAGGGTTGAAATTTATTTTGTACTCGATCGGTATTTGCAACTCATTCATTTCAATGGCATGGTCGTAGGGTTCATGGCCGGTATAAAGAACGGAATAACCCGGTGCGAAATAGAAAGAATAAAAGTCGAATTTCTCATCCATAAAATTACCACCTACAAGTATGTTGGAGTTTTGCAATACAGGTATATCAAGCATTAGTCCAAGCGTATAAGCCCCATCGGTTTCAAGGCTCGATGTATAGTGAGGATCGGTAATAATAAATTGTGAAACAAGTCCATAATCAAGCCTTACTTTAACTCTTCTGGCATGCGGTGCGCCGGCAGGCTTTTCATCCTTAAATGGCGAAAAGTGGAATAGATAAGTATCGGATTTAGATTGAGCGGAAATATCACCAGCCAAAAGCAATAGTGCTAACACAATTAAAATACCGTATGCCTTTTTTATAAAAGTCACTATATGCCTTTTAGGATTAGGCAAATTTACTCATTTGGCCTTCGTAAATTACTATGCTTAATGCCGTAAGTAAAATATATTATCAGTCCTATAATAAGCCAAACTGCGAACCATGCCCAATTTGTTACTGAAAGCTGGGTCATTAAATAGAAGCAGGAAAGCAAGCCCAACACAGGTATAAGCGATAATTTACGCAGTATTGAGAAGACGAGCATGAGTGAGCAGATAATAAGAAAAACAAAGTAAGGGATGCGTTCTGTAAATGCACCAAGAAAACTTACGTTGTCTGATTTAGACACAGCGTTTAAGTCAAAAAAGCTTGACAAGGTACCCGGAGAAGCATATTGAAATATAAGTATTGTAGCAATGAAAATAAGCGGAAGTATAAATCTGCCACTTATATATGGTACTTTAAATTTAGGCCTTGGCCCATTTTTATCCTTGTTCAGGACAAGGATACCACCACAAACCAGGATGAATGCAAATAGCGTACCAATGCTGGTTAAGTCGGTAACAAAGTTTGAATCGAGTACCAATGCAGGCACCCCAACTAAAAAACCTGTAACAATGGTTGAGAACGAAGGTGTTTTATATTTAGGGTGCACCCTCTTAAATGCTGCCGGTAAAAGCCCGTCCCGGCTCATACTCATCCAAATACGTGGCTGGCCTAATTGAAAAACAAGCATAACACTTGTGGTTGCTACTACTGCACTAAGGGCTATTATACCACCAAGCCACTTCATTCCGCGTGAAGTAAATGCATCAGCCAGGAATGATTCGGAACCGAGATTGGTGTATTTAGTCATTCCGGTAAGTACAAGTGCTATTAATATGTATATAACTGTACATGCTATGAGTGAATACAACATACCTCTTGGAAGGTCACGTTGCGGATCTTTACATTCCTCTGCGGTGGTAGATATGGCATCAAAGCCTATATAGGCAAAAAAGACGGCTGAAACGCCTTTCATTACACCTCCCATACCATTCGGTAGGAACGGATGCCAGTTTGTTGGTTCAATATAAAAGAAGCCGATAGCAATTACTGCAATAACAACTATTAGCTTAAATGCTACCATCAAGTTACTGCCTGTACGTGATTCTTTTATACCTACAAATGCAAGCCAGGTAATGAAGAAAGTAATAACAAGTGCAGGAATATTAAGTATGATAGGTATGGCACCTAAGTGCGGTGCATTTACCCATAAATTATGGGCCTGTTCAGGAGGAATCGTTCCACCATAAGTGCCTGCAGGATGAAGAAAATAATCGTTACCGCTTTTTACTTCAAAATAGCTTGAGCTTAAAAAATCAGGTATAATAATATGTATGCTTTTCAAAAAGGCCGTAAGGTTCGACGACCATGAAATAGCAACAACAATATTACCAATGGCATATTCCATAATAAGCGCCCAGCCTATTATCCATGCAGTCATTTCACCAAATGCCACATATGAATAGGTATAAGCACTTCCTGAAATAGGAACGCGTGAAGCAAATTCTGCATAACACAAGGCAGAAAATGCGCAAACAATAGGGGTGATGATAAATAAGAAAATTACACCCGGCCCGCCATCAAAACAAGCTTTACCAACGGTTGAAAAAATACCTGCACCTACAATGGCAGCAATACCAAGGGCAGTAAGGTCGCGAACTGAAAGTATTTTATTAAGCGAATTTCCATGAAGGTCATCGGAATCGCGTTGTGCTAATATTTTGGTAAGCGATTTCTTTTCGAATATGTGCTTGAATGCCATGCTTGTTGTTTTATCCTTTTAGAGTTCGTTTAAATTTTTCTTTGTCGTATATCAGAAGCAGCAAAATAAGCATAAAAGGTATTACCACCGACTTATACCGCTCAATACCACCATATAGCGGTGTTGTTATTCCTATCAGCACAAGCATTAATACACAATAACTGATGCAAAAAGCCACCATATGGTTGTTTGGGTTCTTTCTTTTCCGGAAAGCAAATGCAAATACGATTAATAAGATCATTAAAATATTCTCAAAAAAATAGATCAATACCGCAGCTGAATGGATCTCATGCGGAAAAGGACGTAACATGGAGATGATAAAGGCATTTGGTATATAGGAAAGTAGTCCTTTTATACTTGGTTGCAACATAGTAACAGATATTCTGCTTTTGGCCGGCTCTATATAACTATCGAGCCTATACAAGGTGCTATCATTCCCTAGTTGCTGTACTGTATCATTAAGGGTATTGTTTATCAATGCAAATGGTAAGCCTTTTTTCAGTTTAAAGGGAATTACCTTGCCTGAATGCTCTTCCTGGTAGCAAAACGCTGATGAAGTGAGGTACTGTATACCTGCGTGAGTAAGCAATGAGTCGGCTTTTGTATTTGCAGGAATTATGAAAACAGAATCATCAACAGTAATTAATGCTGATTGGTTTGAATCGCTTATTGGTGAAAGGTATATCCCGCCTTTTGCAGTACGGAAAAAATCAACCTGTTTATCCGACAGCATTTGCAAAGGCTGTAACTTATCGGAAATTAAATTGACATTTAAGCCAATCGCAAGATAACCTATCAATACTATTACATAAGTAAGCCAGGGTTTTTTGCCTGCAATTTCTGTTCTTGAAATGAAGAGTTCTGCAATAAAGCCCGGTATAATACAAAGTAATATATATGCCTTTACTTCAAATAATAATATGGTACTTAAGGCAAGTATCAATAAATTAATAATCGTTTTGCCTTCCCTAGAAAGAACTTTTCTGAAATAGTAAATAGATAAGCCGAGACCTAGGAAAACCAATCCTTCTTTTAATATACCTGAACCCCATAGAAGAACAGAAGGGAATAGAAATATGGCAGCAAATAAGCTCTTAGGCATTTCAATAAGGTAGGGGAGGAATGATTTATATATGTAGATGAGCCCAATTAATGAAATGAAACACATGAATATTACATGCACTCCATAATGTCCCATTGAAAAGAACATAAATAAAACATTCAGGCGAATAAGAAAATGGCTGTTGCTGTATAAATTGGTATGATGTTCATTTATCCAGCTAACCATTGAGTGATACTTTGCCTGTATCTGACTACCTGAATCATCTATGCCCGTGAACATTCTTAGAAAATCAGAAAAACTGGTATGTAAGGTGTTAAATATCACCTTACTATCATCATAATATTTAAAAATATCCGACGAATACCTGTTCTTATAATGATAGGCATATAAGTACCAGAGCGCTATGCCAAAAACAAGTTTCAGGTAAAATGCTGCAAGTGAGTACCAGCTGTTAAGGCCTTGTAGTTTAAATAAGGGTGCCTTTATAATAATGAATGAGAAAAGGAGCAGGTAGAATGAACAAAAAATAATGTCTCCCATTTCTTAGTTTGTTTCTCAAAAATAGGCAATTTTAAATCGTTAAAATTGTAGCCGTATTTTCAAAACTCTAAATTAGCAGAATTAATAAATAAGTCTGTGGCGAACTCAACTGTAAATACCTGGCAAAAAGTTTCCGCCGTTGCCATTGTACTGTTTGTAAATGTTCTGTTTATTGGTAAGTATGCTGCCAGGTATATACCACATGCATGGGCACATGCGGCTTTATATGCAGGCCTTGCTGTTATTGCCTGCATGCTGTGGGAAAAGAAGAACTGGCGCATTGGCTCAGTTATAATAACCTTATTAGGTGTTATAATTATTCTGTCATCAATTTTGATATTGAAGTACATACCTGTCGAGAAACTCAAGGTAGACAGGTGGAGTGTTATCTACTCATTTTTTACCGAATTAAAGTCGGGCCATTACCCGTACGGTGCTATATCAAATATGAATAACTCACCTGGGCCCTTGCCTGTGTATTTTGCAGCAGCTTATCCATTCTACTTGATCGGTGAAATAGCCTACATGCCAATTTTAGCCCTGGGGCTTTTCATTTATTATATGCTCAGAAAAAGTAAAAGAGAAGGCGCTGATTATTCTTTTGCAATTCTTTTATTATTGTTTTCACCCTTTATCTATTGGGAAATATTTGCCCGCAGTACCATCTTCTTTTTCTCTTTGTTGTGGTTTATATATGCAGAGAAGTTATTGGAAAGTAAAGTAGATAATTGGAAAAGGGCTTTAATTGGTGGAGTGTTAGGTGGCTTGTTATTATCTACCCGTTTTGTGTATGCTATAATATTGTGTGTTTACGGCATATATCTTTTGAAACAGAAAGTTAAGCTCAGCTACCTGCTAGGCTGGGGTATAACCGTATTGGTGGTATTTGGGTTAACCATTCTTCCTTTATACTTAATGTTCCCAGCAGAATTTGCAAAAAGTAACCCTTTTCACACGGAATCGTCATCATTTATGCCCTTTTGGTGCAATTTTCTTTTTATACCCATTGCAATTGGCTGTGGGTTATTAGCAAGAAACAACTCGCAAGGTGTTTTCTTTTCCGGTGTAGCACTGTTTTTGACCGTACTTGTTTATTTCCTGTTCCGGATCGGGGCAGATGGCTGGCATATAGCCTTTTATGAATCCTCTGCCGATATTTCTTACTTTATATTACCTATACCATTTTTACTTGGAATACTATCAAAAAAAGTAAAAATAAAGTAATCAACAATTAACATAAAGCCGCTAAAGCTTACAAGGCAATATTTATCTTTGCCACAGATATAAAATACAACATGGAAGTAGCTGAAAAAACACCAAAAGTAACCGTAGAAATAGCCCAGCAGTTAGGCCTGTCGGTTGAGGAATTTGATAAGATCAAGACTATTCTTGGAAGAACACCGAACTATACCGAACTAAGTATATTCTCAGTAATGTGGAGCGAACATTGCTCATATAAAAACTCAATTCACTGGATCAAAACATTGCCTCGCGAAGGAGAGCATTTACTTGCTAAAGCCGGAGAAGAAAATGCCGGGTTAGTGGATATTGGCGAAGGTTATGGTTGTGCTTTTAAAATAGAATCTCATAATCACCCTTCAGCAGTTGAACCATATCAAGGTGCTGCAACCGGTGTTGGCGGTATTAACCGCGATATTTTTACCATGGGTGCCCGCCCTATAGCCCAGCTTAATTCATTGCGTTTCGGAAATATTGATGCGGAAAGAACCAAATGGTTACTGAAAGGAGTAGTGAAAGGCATTGGAGATTATGGTAACGCTTTTGGTGTACCTACCGTTGGTGGCGAAGTTTATTTTGATGAATGCTACAATGTAAATCCATTGGTAAATGCAATGTCTGTAGGAATTTTAAAAGTTGGTAAGTCTGTTTCTGCTATCGCTAAAGGTGCAGGAAACCCTGTTTATATTATTGGTTCATTTACCGGGAAAGACGGAATACATGGTGCAACATTTGCATCGGCTGATATTACAGAAGATTCTGCGGAAGATCTTCCTTCAGTACAGGTAGGTGACCCTTTCCAGGAGAAATTATTACTGGAGGCATCGCTCGAAGTTATTAAAACGGGTGCCGTTGTGGGTATGCAGGATATGGGTGCGGCAGGTATCACCTGTTCAACATCTGAAATGTCTGCTAAAGGAGAAAGTGGCATGATCATTCACTTAGACAAAGTTCCGCTTCGCCAGCAAAATATGCTGCCATTTGAAATACTGCTTTCTGAATCGCAGGAGCGTATGCTGGTTATTGTAGAGAAGGGCAGAGAGAAAGAAGTGGAAGATGTAATGAAGAAATGGGATCTGTACTACGCTGTTATAGGTGAAGTGACTGATTCAAAGCAATTGAAATATTATATGCATGGTGAATTGGTTGCTGAAGTGCCTGCAGAAGTGCTTGTACTTGGTGGCGGCGCCCCGGTTTACATGCGTGAGCAGAAAGAGCCTGCCTATTTTAAAGAGTTTCAGAAATTTTCAATTGATTCAATAGTAGAACCGGAAGATTATGCTGAGGTAGCAGAGTTTTTACTTACTCATCCGAATATAGCCTCGAAGAGATGGATCTATGAGCAATATGATTCAATGGTTGGTACTGTTAATATGAGTACTAATAGCCCTTCAGACGCAGCTATTGTAAATGTTAAGAAAGCAAATTCTGCTTTGGCGCTTAAAGTAGATTGTAATTCACGTTATGTGTATGTTGACCCTAAAACGGGTGGTGCAATTGCGGTTAGCGAAGCAGCACGTAATATTGTTTGTTCAGGCGGAGAGCCGGTAGCAATAACCAATTGCCTGAACTTTGGTAATCCATATAACCCGGAGGTATTCTGGCAATTTGTGAACGCCATTAAAGGTATTGGCGAAGCATGCAGAAAGTTCAATACTCCTGTTACGGGTGGTAATGTGAGTTTTTACAATCAATCTTCATACGAAGGCCCTGTGTACCCGACACCAACCATTGGTATGCTTGGCATAGTAAAAGATAAGCATAAGGTAATGACACTTGATTTTAAGAAAGAAGGTGATCTTATTTATTTAATTGGCGAATGCCATAACGATATTAATAGTTCAGAGTATTTGTATTCATACCACCAGGTGAAAGGTTCGCCTGCTCCGCACTTCAATCTTGAAGAAGAATTTGCCGTACATGCTGCCGTAAAAGGTTTAATAGCTGAAGGATTGATTCAATCGGCACACGATTGTTCTGACGGAGGATTATTTGTAACGCTTGCAGAGTCTGCTATGCCGCGTTCATTTGGTTTCGATATAAATTCAGACGGTGTTATTCGTAAAGATGCTTTCTTATTTGGAGAAGGACAGGGTAGGGTTGTGGTTTCAGTCAGCCCTGATAAAGAAGATGCATTTGTAGAATACATGGCAACGTCTGATGCTGAATTCAGTATGCTGGGCGTGGTTGTAGGAAAAGACTTTGTAGTAGACGAAGACTCGTTGGGTGTGGTAGATGATTTTAAGAGAGATTACAATACTTCGATAGAAAATATTGTAAACACTTAAGCTTTAACCTTTCCGCCTTTATAATAGTATTTCTTATAATACGAATCATTCAGATCGCTTATTATAACTCCGCTATGCACACTTGCATGAACGAACTTATTGTTCTGCAGGTAAATGCCAACGTGTGAAATATATTTACTTTTTATTTTAAAGAATACCAGGTCTCCTTCTTTTAGGTTTGCTTCCGGAATGCTTCTCGTTGCTTCAAACATATCATTGGCAGTGCCACTCATGGTTTTGCCATATACGGTTTGAAGTAAAATACTTACAAAATCTGAGCAATCAACTCCCGCTTTTGAATGGCCGGAGTAGTGATAAGGCGTACCATACCATTCGTCAATAAATGAATAAAGAGGCAGATTAGAAATATCGTCTACGCTAACCCCAAGTTTGGCTGCGTATTTTTCTTTAACTTCTTTTTCCTGCGTTTCTTTAGCCGCTTTATTAGCGCGTTCAGCCTTGCGTGAAGTGGCGCAACCGCCCAATAGGGTGATAATGACGAAAAGCCGGCAATAGAAACCATATATAGTGAGGTGTTTATTCACTTGTCAAAATTAAGTCATATAAGGCACTGATAAATAGATGCATGGGCTTAGTTTTTAAAACCTGTGTGTTAATATCGGTAGCTTAGGTAGTTCCTGATTTTGAGGCTTTTACCCGCTTCTTTAGTTCTGAATCTATAAGGCCCAACGAATTATAAAGCTGCTCATAGGAATCAATAATATAGTACAGGTTTTGCATCTGATCATTTCTGTATTCCGTTTCAAATATCTTCTTCACGTCAAAATCAAGCCGGGTTACTTTATCACTCAGGCAATGTTTTACCTCGCCGAATGATGACATAATACCTGCACCATAAATTTTCAAATGCCCTTCTTCACGTATCAATCCAAATTCAATGGTGAACCAATATATTTTACCAAGTAGTTCAACAGCCAGGGGATCATCAATATGTTCCAGTGCAATGTTGCTTATACCCTTAAAGAATTCGCAGTAGTTTTTATTGCTTAGTAATGGCGCATGCCCAAACACATCATGAAACATATCAGGCTCTTCAAGGTAATCGAGCTGCTCCATTGTTCGTAGCCAGCAGGTGGCTGTAAATTTTTTGCCCGATAGAAGCTGAAAGAATTCCTTTTGCGGACTGATGCAAGGAACCACATGCAGATTCCAGCCAGTTAGATTTCCAAGTATTGAGTTTAGTTCGTTAAAATCGGGTATTCTGTCGGCAGAGAACTTAATGGTTTCATGAGCTTTTAAATACTCTTTCGAAGCTGTACCAGTTAAAAGATCCATTTGCCTGTTGAATAGAGTTTTCCAAACGGCAAAGTCATGCTCAGTGTAATTCTCGTAAACTTGTTTTGTTGGTCTGTTCATGTTGGTTGATTTAATGAAATTAAAAAGGCTTACTTAGTAGTAAGCCCTGAATATTGTTGTTGCTGATGTACAATACACTTAAGGCCTACCCTGATAAGGATAAGCGTAATAATAACGAGCTAAGTGCGTTAGTTTCATAAATCAAATATAATAATTTTCGAAAACAAACCTATATCATTACATATCTTACGTACTTTAGTAACTCTTTAATCTAATTATGCTGTCAGTTTGTATCCCTGTATATAATGTTGGAGTGGGTAGGCTTGTAAAAACATTGCAGGAACAGATGGCAAAACTCGATGTGCCTATAGAGATAGTGCTTATTGATGATCATTCAGAACAAAAGTACGTAGAGGGAAACAGTACGCTAGGTGATTCGAACGTAAAATATATTGCTCTGCCTGAGAATATTGGAAGAGCCAGGATAAGGAATCTTTTTCTGAAATATGTACAATATGATCACTTACTCTTTCTGGACTGCGATTCTGAAATAGTAAAAAAGGACTTTCTGCAAACATATATTTCTGAAATTAAGAAGGGTGCTAAGGTGGTGTGTGGCGGTAGGGTATATTCAGATACTATGCCTCCAAAATTATTCAGGTTGCATTGGAAATATGGACGAGATAAGGAAAGTAAACCTGCAAGTGAAAGGCAAAAGAACCCGAATGCTTCATTCATGACAAATAATTTTGTTGTAGACCGTAAGGTATTTGAAGGAATAAAACTCGATGAACGTGTTACCGGGTATGGGCATGAGGATACTTTATTCGGGTACCAACTTAAGTTAAAAAATATTGAAGTTGTTCATATTAATAACCCGGTGCTGCACGCTCATCTTCAGTCTAATGCACAATTTGTAGAAAATACAGAGTCTGCCATCCTCAATTTAATGCGTATTACATCATTCATGGGAGAGGATGAAGTGTTTATAAGTTCGGTGACTTTATTAAGTGCGTATTCTAAGTGCAAAAGATATAAACTTCTTCCCTTTATAAGGTTTTTATTTAGAATCAATGCCCCGATACTAAGGCCATTGCTTTGCTCCGGCTTTGATAATATGATGGCTTTAAATTTTTATAAACTGGGTTATCTGGCTGTAAATTATTCAAAGTAATGCTCTTTTGTTATTATTTCAGGGTAAATTCGGTAATAATTGATATATTTATAGTGGTTTTTAAAGCAAGTAGAAAATACCCTGTCCGATTTTTTAAAATTATTAGTATAACAGCCACTCGAAATGCCAATGTGTAAATCAGGTAAAAAATATTATTTTTTCTGTTTTGTAGTTCTCATTTTTATGGGCACTTCTTCATTTGCTCAAAATTATTGGATGCAGAAAGCAGGCGGCTCTACTATTGATGAAGCCTACAGTATTTCACTTGATGGTAATTCTAATACATATACAACTGGTTATTTTTCGGGTACTGCTACATTTGGTACTGTTAGCCTTACTGCAAGCGGAATATCAGATGTTTTTGTAACCTGTACTGATAAAAACGGGGTTTTTCAATGGGCCGTTAAAGCTGGTGGTGCTGGTTCATGCAGGGGACTTGCCATAAAAACTGATGCCACAGGTAATAGCTATGTAACCGGCTATTTTAATGGCTCGGCTACATTTGGTTCTACCACATTAACATCGGCCGGCCTGCAGGATATTTTTATTGCTAAATACGATAACACAGGAAAACTTTTGTGGGCGGTTAGTGCAGGTGGCACACTGTCGGATATTGGAAATGCAATAACTATTGATAATAGTGGTGATGTATTGGTAACAGGTGAGTTTGCGGGTACCGCAACGTTCGGTTCCTTTTCACTTACAAGCTTAAATAACAACATAAACGTATTTACAACCAAGCTTGATGCTAATGGAAAGTTCCTATGGGCCGAGGCTGGGACAGGTTTGCATACCGACAGAGGGCTTGGTGTTGCATGTGATGCTTCGGGGAATGTGTATGTTACAGGACAATTTACTGATACCATTACATTTAATTCAACTCATAAAACCAATTTGTACGATGCTATATTTTTGGTGAAATATAATAGCAGCGGTACTGAACAATGGTTTACCGATGCAGGGGGGGGGAATGTGAATATTGCGAACGCAATTGCTGTCGATAATAATTCAAATATATATTTAACAGGAGACTTTACAGGAACCCTAAGTTTCTTTGCTAATCCTACTGTAACTCTTTCCGGTGCATATACCAACAGAATATTTATAGCAAAATATAATTCGAGCGGCAATTTACTCTGGGATGTGGCTGATGCTTCAAATAATTCCCTGACATCAAAAGATATAGCTATTGACGGCTCAGGTAATGCTTATTTGATTGGTAATTTTGAGTGTATATTAAACGGATATGCCGATAAGTACGGTCAGGGTACTTTTAATTCGGTTGGTTCCTGGGACATATTTGTTGCAGAATATAATTCTTCGGGCACCTGGCAATGGAGCAGGCAAATAGGTGGGCATAAGGATAATTTAGGTTATGCTATTGCTGTAACATCAGCGGGCGATATTTTTACCGCAGGTAGTTTTGATCAGGATATGATTGTACCATCAGACCCTAACTTTACACCATATAATGCTAATGGATTTACCTGTAACAATGCATATTGTTCAGATAATAATTACGGCTCCTTTCTATCTTTCAATACTAGTGGTAATTACGATGTTTTTATTGCAAAACCAATTGACATAAGCAGGCAGCCTTATGATTTTTATAACAGAAGCGGGGGAACATGTACCAGGCCACAGGTAAGCATATGTATTAATAATAATTGCCCGGACTCGGTGCAATTCTGCACCGGTGGGTCATTATATGTTGTTTCTAATACCTGTTCACAAGCCGCACCAAATTATACCTTTCTATGGTCAAACGGTCAAACCGGTATAGCCAATTATGTTACATCTACAGGTTGGTACCATGTTACTCAAACAACAGTCGATGGTTGTTTTAAGAGTTCCGACAGTATTTATGTGCTTATTCACCCGGCTCCGGCCAAGCCAAATATTTCTGATAATGTTGTAATAAATACCAACGCTGTTAACCCTAAGCCAATTGCTTTATGCGCCGATTCGGTTAAGCTTACCGGTGGCGGATTTGGGTCTGACAAATATTTCTGGTCGGGTGGCGCTAAGGCTGATTCAACAAAATATTTATCTGTAACTAAAAGTGGAGGGTATTGCTTTAATGTGGTAGATAGCTTTGGTTGTTCAAATTATACGTGTATTAGTGTAACCCTTGATAGTGCACTAACAAAAATAAAACCAAACCTCATTTGTGCTACCTGTAAGAATGATTCTGTCGCGTTTTGTAAAGGTAATACCTTCACCATGTTTACATACGATTCTGTTACTAATCCTTTTGTTAATCAAGCTTTATGTATACCATCACCTGCCATTATAAAATGGGTTGGGGGACCTGGTGCTGTTAATTATCCACCTTCTACCAATTGTGGCACAAACGATTTTCAACCGCAAGATACGGGCTGGTATCACATTACTGACACAATTATCCGAGCGAATTTATGCGATACCTTAAAGTATATTCTTCACGATTCAGTTCACGTAACATTATACCCAACACCTTCTTTAGGGGTAGATTCAATTGCGGGCGGTGGTAAATTGCTTTGCCCGGGTGATTCAACTTTGTTAATAGCTTACGATACAGTAGCATTCACCTGGAATACGGGAAGTACTAAAGATAGCATCTGGGGAAAGCCTGCCGGGTCGCCTTATAGTATTAAATCTATGATCACAAACTCATACGGATGTGCAGCTGTGTTTGTTGCTACTGCTACCGTTGGGTTAAAGACTCCACCTGTAATTTCTGTAACCCCCAGCGTTGGCACAATTTGCCCTGGAGATTCTCTACAATTAACATGTACAGGTATAGGAAATTTTTCATGGAACGGTCCTTCTGGACCGGTAGGGGGCAACTCATCTAGTATATACGTTAAAACTCCTGGCGCTTATTACTGTGTATTGTCTGACACGGCTTACTGTAACCCGGTTTTATCGAATACTGTATTAATTGATCTGTATGCTACTCCCTATTTAGCTGCTAACCCAAGCCCCGTTTTGTGCCCGCATGATTCAATTAAGTTATCCGTAGTTGCATCCGCAGGTAGTACCATAAAATGGTTGAATCCGGCATCAGCCGGAAGTGATTCTTCTATAATTGTTAAAGCTACAGGTACTTATAGTTGCCAGATAACATCATGTGGTATTCCAACTACTTCTAGTGTAACAGTAACTTCAGACATTCCTGTGGCAACAATTACGGCTGCCGGCCCAACCACATTCTGTACCGGCGATTCTGTTGTACTGAATGCAAATAGCGGTATGGCATTTTATTCATGGACACCTGTTGCCTCTGGCGGGCCGTCTGTAACAGCTTTCAATACGGGAGAATACGTAGTTACCGTTGTTGATAATGGCGGTTGCAGTGCAAAGGATTCTATTGCTGTAACTGCAACTCCAAATAATGTAACGCCTCCGCATGTTGCCGATACGTCAACCTGTCCCGGTGAATCAGTTACGCTGGTTGCTTCAGGTGCCGGAAGTATTATGTGGTACGCAGCTTTTAATGGTGGCCCAGTATTAGGCACTGGTCCTCAGTTTACAACTCCATCTATTAATGCTGTAAGTGTGTTTTATGTTGCTGCTGAAGTTGGTGGTTGTATAAGCCCAAGAGATAGTGCGCAGGTAAAGATCGAAGAATGTGGCGGGGTATATATTCCTAATGTGTTTACACCAAATGGTGATGGTCAGAACGATGTGTTTAAGGCAACTATAAAAGGCGCAAGGTGTTTCGATGGTAAAATATATAACCGTTGGGGTGTGCTGATATACGAATGGAGCGATGCCGATGGTGGCTGGGATGGAATAATAAAGCAGACAAACGAGCCAGCCTCTGATGGAACATATTACTACATTATAAACTATTGCGACTATCTCAATGTTCCCACAAAAAAGGATGGATTTCTCACCCTTATCCGTAAATAGATAGAATAATTTTGCAGCCTTATTATCTTTGCTGCACATCAATGATAAGCAAAGAAGCAATATTAAATTTAGAAGTTACGGACGAGGAGTTTAACCTCATTTATCCTGAGCGTATACGAACTCTTGCAAAACAACAATGGACCCCATTGGATGTATCGAGGCTTGCCGCAAAGTATTTGGCTGAAAGGCCCGGAACCAAGGTGCTAGACATAGGTTCGGGAGTAGGGAAATTTTGTATGGTTGGAGCTACCAGTACGGAAGGAGTATTTACGGGTGTGGAGCAGCGTCAGGATTTGGTTGAGATGTCAAATAAACTGGCTAAGTATTATAGGATTGAAAATGTAAAATATGTACATTCCAATATTACAGAAATAGCATTTACTGATTTTGATGCATTCTATTTCTTTAACGCTTTTTATGAAAACATTGATAGGGATGCTATGATAGATCATACCATAGAAAGAGGAATTCAATACTATAATTTGTACAATAGATATGTAAGCGGGCAACTTGCTAAAATGCCAATAGGCACTAAGCTGGTAACCTATTGGAGTTCTTTTGGTGAAATACCTGGTAGCTATGAAATTCAATTTGAAGCCTTTGAAGGGAATTTGAAATTCTGGAAGAAGATCAGTTAATTATTGATTCAATTATAAGGCTCATTTCTTTATCTTATCTTTGGTAGAGCAATAAACAAGAACATGGCAGAAATTGGTAGGTGGAATAGTTTAGAGGTTATTAAGGAGCTTGATTTTGGCGTGTACCTGAATGGAATGGTTCATGGAGAAATTCTAATGCCAATTCGCTATGTGCCTGAAGGAACTAAGCCGGGCGATATGGTTGACGTGTTCATTTACCTTGATTCAGAAGATAGGTTAGTTGCTACCACCGAACAGCCGATTGCACAAGTAGGGGACTTTGCATTACTTGAATGCGTATCGGTTAATAGTATTGGTGCATTCCTGGATTGGGGTTTGATGAAGGACTTATTCGTACCATTCAGAGAGCAGCGCCAGAAGATGGAAGTTGGGTATGCCTATGTTGTATATATATATGTTGACGAACAAACTAACCGGATAGTAGGTTCTGCTAAGGTTGAAGACTACTTGGATCTGGCACCACATAATTTTACCGAAGGACAAGAGGTTGACCTGGTTATATATAACCAGACAGATATTGGATTTAAAGCTATTATCAATAATACACATACGGGAGTTATATATACTAAGGATGTGTTCAGAGAAGTTGAAAGAGGCGAAAAGACGAAAGGATATATAAAGAAGATAAGGGCAGATAATAAAATTGACCTGATAATAGATAAGCCCGGATACGAAAAGGTAGACGAAGTATCGAAAAAAATATTAGAGAAGTTAAAGGAACAACAAGGTTTTATACCATTGGTGGATAAAAGCCCGGCAGGTGATGTGTATGATATGTTTGGTATAAGTAAAAAGACCTTTAAAAAGGCCATAGGCGGATTATATAGATCGAAATTGATAACGATAGAAGAGAACGGCATAAAACTTGTTTAAAAGCATAAACTATGACGAACAATGATATTATGAAAAAACTGCGTGTAGCTCTTTATTTGAGAGATACCGATATTATTGAAATACTTAAGCTGGTAAATTTTACCGTTTCGAAAAGCGAACTGGCTGCCATTTTCAGAGATGAGAATAGTCCTAACTATGTGGAGTGTGGAGATCAACTGTTGAGGAACTTCCTTAACGGACTTATTATTTATAAGCGTGGCCCTAAGCCTGAAGGCGCAAACCCGGTAAAGAAAGAAGATAAAAAGCCCGAGCCGCCTGCTGCAAAATAATGGAGCCATGGTTTGTCTATATTCTTGAGTGTGCAGATAAAACATATTATGTAGGCACTACAAATAATGTGGAATTACGGATTGAGAAGCATAACAGCGGCAAAGGTGCAAAGTACACAAGGGGTAGAGGGCCGGTTAAATTAAAATATACTGTTGAGTGTGAATCTCATTCTGAAGCCTGTAAACTGGAATATGATATCAAGCAATATTCAAGGGATGAAAAGGCTGAACTTATTAAAACATATCAGAAGGAATTAAAAGATGGCAAAGCTCACTAAAAAAGCACTGTTAAAGCATCTGAATAAGTCTGATAAGGAAGATATTATTATAGAGGTAGTAAGACTATTCGATAAGTTTAAGAATGTAAAAGAATATTACCAGGCAGAGCTTTCAGATGATGCTAATCCCACCCTTGATAAGTACAAAAAGAAAATAGCTAAAGCATATTCGTTATCGAATCCCAAGGAGCGTAGTACCAATATCAATGTAAATAAGCTCATAAACGAATTCAAAAAGATCTGCATTTACGAACGTGAGTTAGCTGATCTGATGCTATACCGAGTTGAATGCGGAGTAGAAGCATTTAATAGAAACAACAATCGTTCTGCTACATTTTATAATTGCATTGTGGTTACATTCGAAGATGCAATAAAACTGATAGTAGCTGATCAATCAATGAATGAGTTCAGGCAAAGGATTGATAAAGTAATTAAGAATGCTGCAAGAGGGAAATATGAAGTGAAGGATAGGATGGAAGAGATAATTGCAATTATTTAATAAGCCGAAAGATTAATTTCAGGCATTTTGCAAACAGCGCAAAGATCGCACTTACTGTATGTTAGCCAGTGGTCCCGTTCGTTAAAAGGGTATTTATTAACGTAAGGCTTCAGCAATATTTTTTGTTTTAACCAGAACGTGGTTATTTTAGGATTATTAGCATAGAATTTCATTACCCGTAAAGGAGATTTGGGCATTTCTTTTTTTGCGATCGGGTACCGGGTTATCAATCGTATACAGACAATATCCAGGTTCTTTTCAAGCGTAAGCTGATCATAAACATCAACTGTCAGGCCGTAGCCAATAGAAATAACGTCACCTCCCCAAACCTTTTTCAGGCAATACATCAGGTTATTAACTGTAATGGTTATCAGAAGCCTTTTATCTTCTAAAGGCACAAACGACTTTCTTATAACAAATGCTGAGTCTTCATATGTAATGTTTAAATATGTTTCCGTTTCTACATCCTCAAGTTTAATAGAGAACCTTGAATCTTTCAGAATAATTTCATGATAAAGTAGTTTATTGTAATTCGTCCAATATGTAAGCTTGTTTATTAGTTGTTCAATTTGTTCTGTAGTAACATATTGAATTGTGTTTGCTTCCTTAATCTCTTTTTCATAATGTTGGTAAGCAAGCATGTACTGTTCTTTTTCATTCAGATTATGAAGATGTGAGGTTTTTGTAAGCTCTCCTTTTATAATAGTATCTCCGGGAAACGGAGTGAGAAACGTAGTTGCTTCTGTATCTTCAAAATATTGCTTGTAATACTCGCCAAGTTGAGTTCTGGGAAATTTTACATGGTTTATCCATTGATCGGTTTTCTTTAATAATACAAACCCTGGTGGTACGGGAACTGAATAGGCTGGTTGCAGGTAATTGGTAAAACGGAAGAAATTATTGGCAAAATACTGTTCGCGTATTTTACCTATTTCAATATCATTTTTACCGGGATATTTTACCTGGTTTGGAAAATAGCTTGCACCACTCCAGCCTGATATAAGGTAGTCGATCCTATGGTATCTTGTTTTTATTTCCTTAAGTAATAAATTGGCTGCATTTTCATGATTTGAATTTAAAGCATCATTAATATTTACAAGCACTTCACCGCGATGTTCAATAACAATAACACTTTCCAGAGAATATCCAAGATAGGTTATTTTAATATCATTAAAGGTATAGGTCTTTAGTGTTAGTGCTTCAGTAATATTCTTAAACCCTAAATGTTTTAAGAATGGTTTTATTCCTTCTTTCCACTGAAAAGGAAAAAAGACATGAGCATTTTTATTCAAGGATTTTAACGTTTCAGGGTGCAAATGGTCTTCATGGCCGTGAGAAATGAGTATCAGATCAGCGTTTATGTTGGTGGAATCTTCAGGAGGAAGAGGCCATAAATACCACTGTTTGTTATATGCATCATCCTTTAGCCATGGATCAAAGATGATTTTTATTTTTCCACATTCCACAAGGAATGAAGAATGAGCAAGATAAGTGATGATCATAGTCTAGGATAAGTGATTACCCTATATAACCCAATAAGTTTTGAATTATTGTTTTGTGCCTTGAAATGAATGTATTATGCCTTAACTTTCACATCATACATCTTCGCACGCTGAGCCTTAATGTTCTCATCAGAAATGTAATCATCATAGCTCATACGCTTGTCAATTATACCGCTTGGAGTAAGTTCAATAATGCGGTTAGCAATGGTTTGTACAAACTCGTGATCATGAGAAGAGAACAAAGCAATATGTTTCCAGTCCTTCAAGGCATTGTTAAACGCAGTGATCGATTCCAGGTCAAGGTGGTTAGTAGGTTCATCCAGTATAAGGCAATTGGCATTGGTAAGCATCATGCGTGATATCATGCAACGCACCTTTTCACCACCCGATAATACATTCGATTTTTTCAATGATTCCTCACCCGAAAAAAGCATTTTACCGAGGAATCCACGCACATAGGTTTCCAGTTTATCGGTTGAATATTGACGTAGCCAATCTACCAGGTTGAGGTCTTCTTTGAAGAAAGAAGCATTTTCGTTCGGCAGGTATGATTTTGTAATAGTGCTTCCCCATTTGTATTCTCCGTAATCTGCTTTTACGGCATCGGTAATAATTTCGAAAAAGGTTGTTACAGCTATATGTTCTTTAGAAAGGAAAGCGATCTTATCTCCCTTATGTATGGTAAAGGAAACATTCGAGAAATAAGGAACTCCATCTAGCGATGCCTTGGTTAGCTTCTCAACGGTTAGTATCTGGTCACCGCAATCACGGTCTGCCCTGAAAATAATACCGGGATATTTACGTGTAGATGCTTTTATTTCATCCACCACAAGTTTTTCCAATAGCTTTTTACGGCTTGTTGCCTGGCGCGATTTTGATGCATTCGCACTGAAACGTTCTATAAACTCCTGTAATTCCTTACGCTTATCTTCAACCTTTTTGTTCTGGTCTGTTCGCTGGCGCAATGCTAACTGGCTCGATTCGTACCAAAAAGTATAGTTACCTGTATAAAGTTGTATTTTACTGAAATCAATATCAGCCACATGGGTACAAACGGCATCTAAAAAGTGCCTGTCGTGAGATACTACAATAACGGTATTCTCAAAGTCGGCTAAGAAATTCTCTAACCACGATATGGTTTCTACGTCAAGGTCGTTGGTAGGCTCATCTAAGAGCAATATATCGGGGTTGCCATAAAGCGCCTGCGCAAGCAACACGCGTACTTTTTCTTTACCACTCAGGTCGCCCATAAGGGTATTATGCACTTCTTCTTTAATACCAAGGTTACTCAGCATGGTGGCTGCATCGCTTTCTGCGTTCCAGCCTTCCATTTCGGCAAAGGCTGTTTCCAGTTCTCCCGCCTTTATACCATCCTTATCACTAAAATCGGGCTTTGCATAAAGGGCATCTTTCTCCTGAATAACATCCCATAGCTTTTTGTTCCCCATTAATACAGTCTGCAAAACAGGATATTGGTCAAACTCAAAGTGGTTCTGTTTTAATACACTCATACGTTCGCCCGGGGTAATTATAACCTGGCCCGTGGTAGGCTCTATTTCTCCTGAAAGTATCTTTAAAAAAGTAGATTTACCTGCGCCATTTGCACCAATTACACCATAGCAATTGCCCGGTGTGAATTTAATATTTGCCTCATCGAAAAGAATTCGTTTGCCGTAACGCAGGGAAAGATTAGCTACCGATATCATTATGTTATTTTTTAAGAGGTGCGAATTTACGCTATTTTTCTGCTTTTAAGTACGAAATTCCCACGGTAGTTTATTAATTCGCGTTGAATTAATAATTCAGCTATTTTTGAGGCATTAATGAGTAAACTATAGATATAATCTTAAATAAATTCCTAAACATGAAGAAAATAAATACCAGAATCCGTCTTATTGGAGTTTCAGCAATGGCGTTGCTTTTAGCGTCTTGCGGCTCTATGAACCAAAGCACTTTCAACAAGGCTAAATATTACAATTTCGGTCATAATGATCCGGTTGTTTCATTCAATAAAATCGACCATGATGCTAAAAAGGAAGTAAAAACCAATGTTATTACTCCTGTACCTACAACTGTAATTGCTAATAATGCAAATACAAAGTCTGCTAATGTTACTGCTTCTGGTACACAACCAGTTAAAGCAATTGTTACTGGGCAGAAAAAGACGAATAAACAGGTACAACATAAGGCTATTGCCACAGTGATGAACACCATTGCATTAGCTAAAGCTGAAACTAAAATTAAAGCTATAGAGGCTGTGTCTCCTGATGAAATTCAGAATACTAATTCTACAAAAGGTACACATGATATACCATTGATCGTTCTTATTATATTGGCTTTAATCATTCCTCCGCTTGCTGTGTATTTGCATGATGATATGTTGAAAACGCATTTCTGGGTTATCCTTATATTATGGTTGCTTGGCGGTGGTTTAGCTTTCGGACTTGTTAGTGGTGCGGGTGCTTTTGGACTTTTATGGTTGATTGCGGCTATCTGGGCTATAATAATAGTTACCGGTTCAGCGGGTTCAATTTAATTGAGAGAGAATAAATAATAAAGAAAAGCCGGAACATTGTTTCCGGCTTTTTGTTTACAGAGAGTTACTTACTTATTCTTTCTTGCTACTATTGTAAGGATTGTGGCTAAAGCAACAGTTTCACCCGTTTCGTCGTAGGCATCAACCTGCCATTTAACAATACCCTGTGGTATTTCACCTTCGCGGTTTTCTTTTGCTATTTTTTCTTTTACGGTAAGCCTTACACCTATGGTAGCACCTACGTAAACCGGTTTAATAAAACGGCACTCATCAAGTCCATAGTTAGCTAGTACAGGGCCTTTTTTAGGATCAACGAATAAACCTGCCGACATAGAAAGGATGAAATAACCATGTGCTACGCGACTGGTAAACAATGTTCCCTCTAGCGAAGTAACATCCATATGTGCATAGAAGTTATCACCGCTAATGTTTGCAAAGTTCACAATGTCAGCTTCAGTAACGGTACGTTTATGTGTAGTTAGTGTTTCGCCTATCTTCAGATCTTCAAAGTGCTTACGGAATGGGTGAATAACGTCTTCCCATTGTTCAGCCTTAGGTTGATATACTTCAGTTATTTTGGTGATAGTTGTAGGGTGCGATTGTATGGCAGTACGTTGCATGTAATGGAAAATGCCACGCATACCACCCATTTCTTCTCCGCCTCCTGCTCTTCCGGGCCCGCCATGTACAAGGTGAGGCAGGGGAGAGCCATGTCCAGTATTTTCTCCGGCACAACGTGAATTGATGATCACCATACGGCCGTGGTAAGCAGCAGTACCTAATACTATTTCGCGGGCATAGTCATCGTTTTCAGTAAATACAGAACCTACTAAGCTTCCCTTACCCATACGTGCAAGTAATGCAGCATCAGCAATATTCTTATACGGCATAATGGTACTTATCGGTCCAAATGCTTCTATTTCATGTGGTGCTTTGGTGTGTATTGGGTCGGCACAGTATAGTAACATAGATGGGAAGAAGGCACCTTTCTTTTTGTCGGCAGCCATTACTTCAAAATCATCGTAATTACCATAAACCGTCTGACAAGATTTCTGAAGTTCTTTTACTTTTTCAAGTACTTCTTTTGCCTGTTCTTTTCCTGCCAGTGGGCCCATACGCACACCCTCGGCCTGCGGGTCACCCAAGGCAATACCTGCAAGTCTTTTCTTTAGCGCCTCCATAGCCGGTTCTGCTAAATGGTCGGGTATAATCGTACGACGTATAGCAGTACATTTCTGCCCTGCTTTCACCGTCATTTCTTTTGCCACTTCCTTTATAAACAGGTCAAATATCGGGGTCCCGGGCTTGGCATCCGGCCCTAAAATGCAGCAGTTCAATGAATCTGCCTCCATATTAAAACGTATGGAGTTGTTTACAATGTTTGGCGCTGATTTTAGTTTTCTACCCGTTGATGCACTGCCGGTAAAGGTTACCACATCCTGGCAATCCAACAGGTCAAGCAAGTTGCCTGTGCTTCCACAAAGTAATTGCAATGCGCCCTCAGGTAATATGCCTGAGGCAACAATTTCCTTTACCATTACCTGAGTAAGGAACGATGTTACGGTTGCAGGTTTTACAATAGATGGCATACCCGCTAATAGGTTAACAGCTATTTTCTCAAGCATGCCCCAGCAAGGGAAGTTGAATGCATTAATATGTATGGCAGCGCCTTCTAATGGCACACAAATATGGTGCCCTAAAAATGTTCCGTTCTTCGATATCATTTCAGGTTTTCCATCTACAAAAAAAGGAGTGTTAGGTAGTTCGCGCCTGCCTTTACTTGCATACACGAACAGGTTGCCAATACCACCTTCAATATCTATCCATGAATCTACTTTGGTTGCCCCGGTAGCGTACGATACTTTATAGAAAATATCTTTTTTATCGGTCAGGTAAAGGGCAAGTTTTTTCAGCATTAATGCCCTTTCGTGGAATGTCATTTTGCGCAGTGTAGGCCCGCCAACGGTTCTTGCATATTCAAGCATCGATTTAAAATCGATGCCGCTCGTTGTAGCTTCTGCTACCTGTTCACCTGTAACTGAATTAAATAATGGAACTCCGTCTCCGGTTCCTTCTATCCATTTTCCTTGTACGTAATTGGCAAGTTTCATAAATGTAATGTTTGAGTCAAAGGTACAGGTTTTTGCTCTTCACACGGCTATCGGAAATAATGTGTACTAAATCCCCTCTCTGGAGGGGCTTGGGGTGGGTTTCCATTTGGGGCTGCTTTTCCTCAATACTCGCCGGTCTTACCTATACTCGCATCATTTGCAGCTAACCCGCGCCCACCTTTTACCTATTTCAAAACCAATAAGTAAAATAACACGTAGCACAGCGTTAGGGATAGTAGCGTAAAGCCCACAGCGCAGCGAGGACTTGCAGCGGATAGCCCGACCCGCAGGGGAACGCCCTAAATTTAATTGTGAACTAGTCCTTATAGTTGTTGGGATTGGTTAAAACAAACGATTTAATGCGTGTTTTCCATCATAAAAACCTTATATTTGCTCACGTAAAATCAAAACATAGAAAAATGAATTTAAGCGAAATTATAGCAGTAGCAGGACAACCTGGCCTGTTTAAAACCATAGCACAATCAAAGAACAGTGTTATTGTGGAATCATTAGTTGATAAAAAACGTATGCCTGTATATGCTACACAACGTGTGCATACCCTTGAGGCTATCAGCGTATATTGTACCGATAAGGATGTGCCTTTGGCAGAAGTGTTTACCAAGATAAGCGAAAAGGAAAAGAAGGGGCCTGCCATTGACCATAAGGCTGATGAACCAGAATTGATGAAATATTTAGGCGAAGTATTGCCTGACTACGATAAGGAACGTGTACATATTTCAGATGTGCGCAAGCTTATTCAGTGGTATAACATATTGCAAAAGGCAGATATGCTGAACTTTGAAGAAACAAAGACCGAAGAAGGCGATGAAGCGAAACTAGCAGTGCCTGCTGATAATATAAAGGCTAAGCCTATACATCAAAAGACTCCTAAGTCGGCAGGTAAGCCTCGTACGCAATCGGCTTCTGTTCAAAAGCAGACTGTTAGAAAGACGGGTGCAGCTTGATAAATTAACAGGTATGATAATTAATAATACCTCCTCTTCAGGAGGTATTATTGTTTGGACCTGCTCCAAAATTTTCTGGTGATTTGATTCAATAATAATTGTAGATAAAGCAATTCATCATTTTCTCAGGGCTAAAGCCCAAAAAACAGGAGGTCACGAATAACCCCACCTTTAAAGGTGGGGTTAATGAAATACTTAAACAAGGGCTTTAGCCATGATGCATACTTGAAAGTATCATTTTATCATCAACTTTCAGAGAAATAGCTATTGTTTTATAAACTTACTGCTGCTTATATAGTTATCACCCGAAATTTGAAGAACGTACATGCCCGGTGGAAAGGATTGTGTGTTGACTATGTATTTTTCATTGTTGACTAATTCGTTAAGCGTATTTGTATATACACATTCCCCTTTAAGGTTGAGGACTTTAACATTAGCCGTAGATTCACTTTCGCTTACTATAAAATGAAGGTCGGTTTTAACGGGATTAGGCCATAAGGTCGCCTGAATATTGCTATTTATAGTAGCACCGGTTGTAGTGCGGGTGTAAATATCTTCCTTCGGCCCATATACCACTGACTGTTCAGGCGGATGTTCAACCCTGAAGTGAGCATATATTACATCGTAGTTGTCGGTAAAGGAGCCATTACCCTTTTCCTGGAAACTTGTATTGGTTGTTTTATGCTGAATGGGTTGGTAACTGGTTAAGGTGTTGTTTGTACTATCGATGGTAGCATATGCATAAATGGTATCGTTATGTGAAATGTATATACCTGCATTATTAGAACTATCTGCAATTATTTGAACAGGTAAGGTATCATTAAGAGTATACTCACCTGCTAAATGCCTGTTGTATTGTGCAAATGATTCATTTTCCGCAACAAACAAAATGATGATGGTGAAATAAACCCTTGGTTCCATGCGGGCAGAGTATTACGAAAATAAAGAGCCGGAACCTTAATTAACGGATAAATACCTCTTTTATTGTAAACACCCTAATTAATAGAAAAAGAGGCTATGCCTCTATTTCAGAAACTCCAATACTGCAGCTATTATATAGCTTTGTGTTTCTTCACTTAATTCGGTATGGATGGGTAGTGATATAACTGATTTACATAAATGCTCGGTAACAGGGAAATCACCTTCTTTATAGCGAGGGTCTCTGTATGCTTTTTGCAAATGCAATGGTACCGGGTAGTATATCATTGCCGGAATATCTTTAGAGGCCAAATGCTCTCTTAGTTTATCTCTGTCAGCGCCTTCAAGAACCAAGGTATATTGATGGAATACATGGGTTGAGTGTTTGCTTCGTACAGGTATTTTTATCTTAGGATGATTGCCTAGCGCTTTATCATAAAAAGCGGCTGCTTTTTGACGTGCTACAGCGTATTCATCTAAGTGGCGCAGCTTTATCCTGAGTATTGCAGCCTGAATACTATCAAGGCGAGAGTTTACACCCACCACATCGTGGTAATACTGTACCGATTGCCCATGATTAGCTATCATGCGGATTTTCTTGGCCACTTCATCATCATTGGTGAAAATTGCACCACCATCGCCATAGCAACCTAAATTCTTTGAAGGGAAGAAAGAAGTACAACCTATGTGTCCTATTGTTCCTGCCTTTACTTTTTTGCCATCGGGGTAGGTATAATCTGCGCCAATAGCTTGTGCCACATCTTCAAATACAAAAAAGCCATGTTCTTTAGCAAGCTTCATAAGTTCATCCATTTCAGCGCATTGGCCGAACAGGTGCACGGGCACTATAGCCTTGGTTTTAGGTGTAATAGCTTTTTTTACAGCTTCTATATTCAAGGTAAAAGTACCGGGGTAAACATCAACCAAAACAGGTTTTAATCCCAGCAATGCAATAACTTCAGCAGTAGCAACATAGGTAAAGTCAGCGGTAATAACCTCGTCACCCGGTTTCAGGTCCATTGCCATCATAGCTATCTGTAATGCATCGGTACCATTGGCACAAGGTATAACATGCTTAATGCCCAAGTATTTTTCCATTTCAGCCTGAAATGATTTCACTTCAGGCCCGTTAATATATGCTGATGAACGTACCACGTTCAATATGGCTGCATCTATCTCCGTCTGTATCTTTTCATATTGGCTGATAAGGTCAACCATTTGTATCTTTTTTGCAGCTGTTTGCATAGCTAAATAAATTTGTGCGAAGGTAAGCAATTTTCGATTTTTATAAGGTATACCGGTCAATATAACAGCGAACCGTTCCTATCCGAAAAAAGCGTTACTTTGGTGTTCTAAACTCATCACCATGAACGGAAATATTTTAGTTGGTATCGTAGCACTGTTGGTTATTATGGTGCTTTTTTCAGGATTTATAACCCTGCAGCAAGGTTACATAGCTGTTATAACAGTATTCGGAAAATACAAACGCATATTGCGCCCGGGGCTTAACTTTAAAATACCGCTTATTGAAAGCGTATACCGCAGAATATCTATTCAGAACCGTTCCGTAGAATTGGAGTTTCAGGCTATTACGCAAGACCAGGCCAATGTAAACTTTAAAGCTATGCTTTTGTTTGCCGTAATGGATCAAACGGAACAAACCATTATGAATGTGGCATTTAAATTCATTGATGAAAAGAACTTAATGCAGGCTTTGATTCGTACCATTGAAGGAGCTATAAGGAGCTATGTGGCTAACCTTAAACAATCTGATATATTAGGATTGAGAAGCGAAATAGTAGTACACGTAAAGGAACAATTAGATCCTACGCTTGCCGGATGGGGTTATCACCTGATAGATATGCAGATAAACGACATTTCGTTTGACGAAGCCATTATGAAATCGATGGCTAAGGTTGTTGCTGCCAATAACCTAAAGTCGGCTGCTGAGAACGAAGGCCAGGCATTACTTATTACAAAGACCAAGGCTGCTGAAGCAGAAGGTAACTATATAAAGATCACTGCTGAAGCTGAGCGTTTAGCAGCTCAATTGCGTGGTCAGGGTGTGGCATTGTTCCGCCAGGAAGTAGCTAAAGGTATATTGCAAGCGGCTAAGGAAATGCAAACAATAAATGCCGATATGTCCGTTATTATGTTCTCTATGTGGACAGAAGCTATTAAGAACTTTGCTGAATCGGGTAAGGGTAATGTAATATTCCTCGATGGTTCATCAGACGGAATGCAACGTACCATGCAGCAATTAATGGCATTTTCAAACAAGAGCCTTTTCCAGCATGGAGAAGAAGAAGTGAAAAATTAATGCGTAGAAGTCTTACTATAGTAATAGTGATATTGTTTTCGGGCTGGAGTAATTTGGCCCGGGCACAGTTTAATGTTAAAGACTCGGTAGTTAAAGGTTTCTTAGTAGGCGCATCGTATGCCGCAGAGCTACCGGGCGGCGACCTTGCAAAGGTTTTCGGCTGGAATTCGAACGTGCAGATAGATGTTGAATATAAGACCAAAAGCAATTGGGAGTTTGGCGCACAGGGCGCATTTTTATTCGGAGATGTGTTACGTAAAAGTGTTCTGGATAGCCTGGCTACGAGTGACGGCAACCTTATTTCCAACGATGGCACATATCCTTCTATAAGTTATTTTGAAAGAGGTTACGACATTCAGCTTTCAGTAGCTAAGTTATTTCCGTTTAAGAAACCTAATCCTAATTCAGGCATACTTGTACGTGTTAGTGCAGGTTATTTGCGCCACCACATACGCATACAGGATAATAACTGGACACCGCAGATAGACAGCAACTATACCCAGGGCTATGAGCAACTCTCTGAAGGTGTTTGTGTGACTGAATTTATTGGCTACCAGTATTTGGGCAATCATCGCATGGCCAATTTCTTTGCCGGTTTCGAGTTTACACAAGGGTTTACCAAAAACCTGCAATATAATTTTGAAGAAATGAGAATGGATAATAGCACTAAATATGATCTGTTAAGCGGATTCAGAATAGGCTGGATATTACCTATATATCAGCAGGAGTCAACAAGATATTATACCTACTAACTATTTTCCGGGTTCTGACTGTTCCCTTTCTCTTTTCTCAGCAGGCTTAATGGTGAATTTTATTTTCTGGCTCACACCTTTTTCAGTCACCACTTCAATCACATATTTTCCGGGCCTTAAATAATACTTTTTGTTATCGGCTGCCTCCAGTTTCTTTACATCTGCATCAAGGTCTTTATCATCATTTAATTTGGTTTGGTATTGTGCCTTCGTGGTGGAATCAATACTCAAGTCATATGCAAAATAGTTCAGGCCTTTTGCACTGGTATCTTTCAGAGTGTTTAATACAATACTATTCTCACCCGCAGTTTTAATGCGAATAGTAGTAATTCCTTTTTCTTTTACGTAGAATGCAAATGTTGTTTTACCCTCTACAGTGTCGCTCCAGGTTGTAGCTATCTTACCCCAGCTTGCCCTGTATTTAACAGGCTTCGCCTGAAAAGTATATAGATCTTTTGCAAGAATGGTGTCATTCAGTTGCTGTAATTCACCTACATGCGCAATGTATATTGAGCGGCCATGTGTGCCAACAATCAGGTCATTGTCTCTTGGCTGAACAATAAGGTCGTGAACAGAAACGGCTGGCAGGCCGCCCGTCATATGCATGAATGATTTACCTCTGTTCAATGAAACATACAGACCATTATCAGTACCAACATACAGCACGTTTTTGTTTTTGGGATCTTCTTTTACCACGTTCACAATTTCCCCCATAGGCAGGTCAGTAGCTATTTTCTCCCATGTCTTTCCATAATTCTTCGACATGTATATGTAAGGTGTAAAGTCATCGTAAAAATATCCGCTTAATGAAGCATATATGGTTGCTGTATCAAAATTCGAGGCATATACTCTTGTTACTTTCAGGTTCTGTGGCAGGTTGTCCGATATTTTTTTCCAGTTGTATCCATCATCCTGCGATACATAAATTAAGCCATCATCAGTACCTACATACAATAATCCAAATTTCAACGCGGACTCATTCATTGTTGTAATAGTACCATACGGAATATTGCCTTTTTTTCCTCCCTTGGTAAGGTCAGGCGACAGGGTTTCAAAATCATCTCCCTTGTTCATAGCACGGTGGAAGCGGTCGGAGCCCATGTATAAAATATCCTGGTTGTGCCTTGATAACCAGATAGGTGTTTCCCAGTTAAAACGTAAAGGCCGTTCACCAAGCTTATGCGTAGGCTGAATGAACTTTGTGTCACCTGAGGTTTTATTCACCCGGTAGTAATTACCGAATTGGTAACCAGTGTAACAAGTTGTATTGTCGCGTGTATCGACCATTACCTGCATGCCATCGCCACCCATAATACGTTTGAAAGGATACTGCCCTTCCTGGTACCATTCCATATTATCTTTGTTTGTCGATGGGCCATACCATACGCCATTGTCCTGCAAGCCACCATACACATTATAAGGCTTTTCCATATCGTAGTTTACAGAGTAGAACTGCCCGACATCAGGTGTGTTACACTTGAAATATGTTTTACCATCATCGTATGAAATATGTATACCACCATCAGAACCAACTATCATGTGGCCATCGTAGTTAGGGTCGAGCCACAGTGCATGAAAATCGCCATGTGTGTTATCACCATCGATCGAACGAAATGTTTTGCCACCATCAGCAGATCTTAAAACAGGCACACCGAAAATGTATATCTTATCAGGGTTCATAGGCGATACGCGTATTTGGCCAAAATAGTACCCATAGGTATTCACTACCTCATCTAGGTAGCCCTGGTGTGTTCGTTTCCATGTTTTGCCAGCATCGTCTGAGCGATATACTTCAATACCCTTTACATTGGTTTCACTTAATGCAACATCGGCATCTTCTAAATATTCTACCAATGCAACTGGCTTAATGCTATCTGCCTGTATCATTTTTTTTACACGCTCACCGGTATACTCATCAGCAAAATTATTATCGCGTAAAAACTTTTCTATAACTGAATCACTCAAGGTCATGAAAGCAGCCTTGGTCATTGTACGCAGGGTGTCTTTCGTCAGGCCTGTTTTCTTTTTCTTGTTGCCACGGTCATCCTGATTATCTATTGATGCATATATAATATTCGGGTTCTTCGGGTAAACAGCTAAGCCAATTCTTCCCGCACCATCCCCTGTAGGGAAACCACTTTCTTTGGTTGTTAGCAAGGCCCAGGTATCGCCACCATCAATACTTTTATAAATGCTGCTTGTTTTGCCGCTACCATCAAAGTTCCATGCCCTACGCTCACGATGCCACATTGCGGCATACAGTATTTTAGAATTTGTTGGGTCCATTGCAAGGTCAATAGCGCCTGTATTATTATCAATGAACAGTGTTCTCTTCCAGGTCTTGCCACCATCGGTTGTTTTATACATACCACGTTCTTCGTTAGGTGTATATAAATGCCCCAATACTGCCACATCAACTGTGTTCGGGTCGCTCGGATCAATTACTATTCTGCCAATGTGTTGCGATTCTCCCAGCCCTTTGTATTCCCATGTTTTGCCTTTATCAGTGCTTTTAAATATGCCCACACCTGCATATGATGAACGGCTTGAGTTATTTTCATCTGTTCCTACCCAAATAGTTTCTCCATGTATCCAGTCCACAGCAATATCGCCAATGGTCATTACAACCTGGTTATCAAATAGGGGAGTAAATGTTTGTCCGTTATTGTATGTAACCCACAAACCACCGGAAGCATAGGCTACATAAAAGTGGGTAGGGTCGGTCGGGCACACATCAACATCTACAACACGCCCGCTCATTACCGATGGGCCTATGTTGCGGAACTTAACATTTGAAACCAATGAAGCCTCATCGAGTTTTTTGCGCTGCTCCATGCCTGCAATTCGTTGTGCCGATGGAGTAGGAGTCGGTGATGTTTCTTTTTGAGCCAATACTGAAAGCGGCAGAAATAATAATATAGCCTTTATAGAATACAGGTAGGTTTTAGACATGAGCTTATAGAATTTGTATTGCCGAAAGTAGCATTTTTCCCTTACAGGATAATATGCAGATAGAGTTGTAATTATTCAAAACTATTTGTGATTTATCACTAATCCTTAGCGGAAGGAGCGCGAACATATCCATCTAACGAAAACTAAGCCCATATTTTAATGCATCACAGCCAAAGAAGAGGAAAAGTGGGTGGCTTAATGTTTACTAAATGACCTTATAAAAGAAGTATTTAAAACCTTTTTCACCGCTTCAATTATTGTTTTATATGTTACTCTTGTTGTATTTTTGATTTTTGTTACTTTAATTTAGACAGATAAATTCCTTAATGTTTTTGATATCCAATGTGGAATAAAAATCAAATAGAAACAGCAAGTTTTCTTTCCACATATAAAATTCAATTGCTAATAATCGCAGTATTGGTGCTTATCCTGTATGGGCGAGTAATTCAGTTTGGTTATGTTGGGCTTGACGATAAAGCGCTGATCCTTGATAACTATTCATTCATTAGGAATTTAAGTAATATAAAAACAGCGTTTATACATGATGTGTTTTACAATCCGAAGAATTCGGGAACACAAATTATTTATTACAGACCATTAATGACCCTATCGTTAATGATGGATTCGCAGTTTGGAGAACAATCTTCTAAATTCTACCATATTGTTAATATAATACTGCATTTAGCATGCTGCTTTTTGTTATTCAGGTTTTTTACTTTATTGAAATATAGACCGGACGTCAGCTTTTGCGCGACTATTTTATTTGCCATTCACCCTATTTTGTCGGAGGCGGTAAGCTGGATACCGGGAAGAAATGATTCGATGCTTACTCTATTTAGCGTTGCCAGTCTATTCTGTTTTACTCGATTTTTAGAGACACGGAAAACAAAGACATTTATATTTCATTTACTTTTCTTTGCCCTTGCTCTTTTTACAAAAGAGACAGCAATTTTCCTTCCTCTGATCAGTTGGCTTTATTATGTTTTAATATACACCAAAGAAAATGCGCATAAAAAATTTACTTCCGGAATAGGTAGTTTTTATATATTGATCGGATACCTTATTATTGGGCTGGTATGGTTCTTACTTAGAGGAATTGCTTTGGCGCATTCAGCAGCTGATCTTTCGATACTGCATTTGATAGATTTATTTATAACAAACCTGCCCATGTATTTGCAGGTGCTGCAAAAGTTAATTGTGCCTTATAATCTTTCAACCATGTCAAGCGTAGCCGACACTAATTTTTGGGTTGGTTTTATATCAATTGCTGCGCTTATTGGTTTATTATTTTTCAGCAAGCAGAAACGTTGGAACTATATTATATTCGGGTTTATATGGTTCAATATTTTTCTGCTACCTGTTTTTTTTGTTTCTATAAAAGCAGGGTTTGATCATAGGACATACTTTCCTTTAATTGGTTTTTTAATCCTTGTTCTCGAAATAGATTACTTTAAGAATTTGAGCTACAAAAAGCCAGGTACACTTACTGGTTTCGTTCTTATTGTTGTTGCTTATGGCGTGCTCAATTTTGTCCATACATCCTGCTTTGCTAACAGTATTTCCTTTTGGGAAAACGCTGTCACCAATTCACCTGAATCCTCTCTGGCCAAATTAAACTATGGTTATGAATTGGCTGGTGCCGGAAGAATAGACGAAGCAATTAAGGTTTATAATGAAGGAATAGTAATTAATCCGTCGGAACATATGATACATAACGACCTGGGCATTTTATACGTTCGAAAACATATGTACCCGGAAGCAGAAAAGGAATTTATAGAAGAGACTAAGGTAAATCCAACCTATAGTCGTGCTTATTATAATTTAGGATTGTTATACAATTTACTTGGAAAGGAAAATGAAATGCGGGACGCATGGATAAAAGCCGTATCAGTAGATCCAGCAAATACTGAGGCGCAAAATGCATTAAATCTCTATTATCAAGGTAAAATACAGTTTAAGAGATAGGTACATTTCTTCACAACATTATATACGGCTTTTAGCTAAGGCAAGGTTTTAAGGACAAGGCGTATTAATTAAGAGTTGATAATTTATTCGTAAATTGTTAAATTGGTAAGGATTAGTTATAATTCCCAACTATTTTTACTTTTATTCCAATAATTATTGATAATTGTATGATAAAGAAGATTGCGAAATATAGTGTACTTGGTCTTTGTGCGGGGTTTATGTTATTACTTACAGCCTACGAAGTACCGGCCGATGGCATTAAAGGAGACTATCAGCAGGGATTGCGGGGCTACCAATACCTTTTGAAGATACGTAAAGACCCTAACTCATATACTGAGCGCCTTCGTGTAAGCCTAAAAGATATACCTGCAGGCCCGGCGATCCGCTATAATGATACGCTTGCTATGGTGGCTGAGCAAAAGGCTGAGGATATGGCTGCAAATGATTACTATGGTAAGGTCGATAAAAAGGGATATGGTATAAACTATTATATAAATAAAGCCGGATTCAGGCTCGATACTACCTATTTGAAACATAAGAACGCCGATGATTTTGAAGTGATGATAGCCGGTGGATGGCAGTCGGGTGAGGAGGCTATTGGCGCATTGATCACTGATAAGGAATCATCGAGCGGTGAGAACAGGAAATTTTTGCTTGCACAGACTGATTTCAGCCACAGCCTTACCGAAATAGGCATTGGTTTTGTGCATGGCACCAAGGATACCAAGTACAGGTATTACACGGTTGTTATTATGGCCAAGCGAAGGGGTACTAAGTAGCTAATTGATAATTAGTTTTTGCGTGGCTGAGAAATCTTCGGCAGAAAGGCTTATAAAATAAACCCCGCTTGAAAGCTTATCCCTTGTATACTGGTATTGCTGCTTCCCTCTATTCATGCTTTTAGTGCCCAGGTATTCCACTGTTTGCCCTAACATGTTTTTTACCTGGATGGTTACATTTTCTGCTTTTGCAAGTTCAAATGAAATGGTAAAATTATCTGTGGCCGGATTGGGATAAACGGTAAATGAAAAGCTATTTGTCGGGGTTTGAATACCTGTTATAAGATAAGGCGGCCAGTAATTGCCCGATATTACAATAAGATTGAGCATTTTTAATGTATTAGGGAAATAGGTATTGCTATCAAAACTTTGCGCTACTAAAAAATCATATACACCATTCAGCCACGTTTGATTTGCAGAAGTGGACATAGCGCCAACTGCAAAAGGACCAATAAAAGACGGATCAGGATAATTGTTCCCTGCAATGTTTGCTCCGGCTAAGGTCCAGCCCGATCTTATTTTAGAGGGTGTATTTGAAGCATTTCCTTTAATAAAGGTGTTTATTTTATTTACAGCAGTCAATGCCCTCGACTCACCCGATAAAAGGTAATCGGTGGTCAGTCGCCATGGCACACGGCAGGCGTTGTAATAATAGTCGCCATCATCAGGCCCTTCCAGAAAATTGGCTGCTGCAGGTGCAGGTGTTGTGTTACAGTTAATTAGAAAATCAGGAATTAATCCTGTTGCGGGGCTGTTATTCGTTTGAATGGTATTTATAACCGAATAACATTCATTAACGACATTGTTCCATTTTGCATCACCGGTTGCAGCCTGGAATGCCCTGAAATGGTCGGGCATAAAATCAGATGGACGAGTGGCATAATAATACGTTATGTCGAATGATGAATCAGGAGGATATGAATTGGTATCGACCCAATCACCTAGTACGGTTGAATATTTGTTATGATTAACCACGTATTTCATAAGTGAATCTATCATGTTCTTCCCCTCCTGCAGATAGTTTATAGCGCCCGAGCTGCCCCATTGTTTATCGGCAAGTAATAACGAATAGGCAATATCCATATCTCCATCGGTTGCATCATCGGCTCCGCCGGTATCTACACAACTGGTATTTTGTTCCCAGGCCATTAATGAGAACGAAATAGAATCTAAATGCGCCTTGTAATAATTATATAATCCGTCATAAATTGTTTTGGCATTCGCATCATATCCTGCCATGTAAGCCGCGATCATCATTCCGTAACCCTGCCCTTCCGATACACTGTTTATAGTTGAATCTTCATCTCCGAACCAGACGAAATACTGGCTGGGTGTGCAGGTATTTCTGAAATACCGTGCTTTCCACTGTGTGTAAAAATTCTTCACCACACTATCCAGTTGTATCTGGGTATGGTTATTTGGTTTTATGGCCGAGGCCGTATATGCATAGTGCTGTGGAAATGGCAGGTTTTGCGAGAATGCCATTGCAGAAATGCAGATGCAGAAAAGAAGTATAGTTTTTCTCATACTAACAACGATTTAGATTATATAAAGATAAACGTTTAAGTATGAAAAACAAGTACAAAGTACGTTAGATGATCATTAAGAAAAGCAATAGAAATTATTTTACCAGAGAGACTTTTCCTATATAGCTTTGGCTATTGTTAGTGTTGTCGTTTACTTCTATTTTCCATATATAGGTATCTTCTTCACATAATGTAGAACCGGTATTATTTGCCCTGCCGTTCCAGCCTTTATTTATATCAGTACTATGGAATATCTGCATTCCCCATCTATCGAATATCCACATTTCAAAACTATGCATTCCCTCGCCTTTAGCCATAAATACATCATTCATTCCATCGTTGTTGGGTGTAAATGCATTCGGCACATATAATGTAAACAAGGGATTTATTTCAGCGCATCTTTCTGTGCTATCCATACAACCGTGAACGTTTGTGACAAAAAGCTTGGTACAAAATGTACCCGTATCCTGGTAGGTGTGATTTAGAATATTTACCGCCCCGGTATCATGTCCGTCGCCGAATTCCCAGCTCCATGTTTTTATTCCATAAACATCTGATGATTGGTTTGTGAAATATAGGATAGGGTTAAATATATTAGTTGATACAGGTGTAATGGAGAAACCGGCGCGCGGGGGCTCATATACATTTATCATATTGGTTATCGTTTTTGTGGCATCACATCCTTCATTCGATTGTACTGCAAGGGTTACAGTAAATGCCCCGGGTATCTTATAGCAATAATGTACGGTCTGTCCTATGCCGGAATCACCATCTCCGAAATTCCAGTTCCAGCTGGTAATATTGCCTGATGACAGAAACGAAGAATCTGTAAATGTCGTGCATACGGGGTAGCAGCCTGCAACAGTATCGGCTTTAAACTTAACAATAGGAGTGGGGTGCACGGTTATGGTAATACTATCTGATGTTATGCAGGAACCAACACCATCTCCGCTTACTATATAGGTAGTAGTAGTATCCGGATTTGCAGTTACCACATTCCCTGCGGTAGTGCTTAAACCTGTTGCCGGCGACCATGTGCAATTGGTTGCCCCTGTAGCTGTAAGCATTGTATTTTGCCCGGCACAAATTATAGAATCATTTGTTTTAATGGTTAGTACCTGATCTGAGGTGCAGGCAAGGCTTTTGAATTTCAAGAAAACACCTGAATCGTAGCCCGGGTTTCCTATATCTACTACTGCAACCTTCATATGATAACTGGAACAGGCCACAACAGGAATAGTTGCAACCAAGGGAACAGTAAGGCCGTTATATTGGAAGTCTTTATATAAGTTACTTGTTGGTGCATGGTTGTCTCTGTAATATGCTGTATTGGTTTTAAAGTTTACATTATTAATAGTAACGGGTATGCCGCTAGCGGGGAGCAATGCAAAGTCCTGACAACTATACGTTCCACCGGCAGGATTTGGCCCTGTAACAAAAAAACCGAACACATCATTGTATCCTCCAATACCTGTGTTGTATTCTTCCGATCCAAAAACATACGACACGTTAAATGTATCGCAGGTAGGTATTATGTCAAATTCAATAATACAGGGATCATATTGCGTTTGGCCAGCCCCTACTGCAGCCGCAACACAAGGGTCTGTCGAGTTTGTTCCTACGGCTACTGAAGAACAGCAATTGTTATCGGGGCCTATGGCTTCCTGCACTGTTCCTGTTGTTATCAGAATGCCGCTGTCAACTCCCAGTTGGGTTGTCTGCGCGTTAAATGTACCATACTGATTCAGGCCTGAACAGTTTATGGTAAGGTTGCTTATTTTAACTCCAGGTCCGAAGAGGTAGTTCTGAAACGTGCTGTTTGGAATGCCTCCGTTTACCGTTAACTGCGCACTTCCTGGTGAGCACAAAAAAATGCAAAATATGACGCATAGTTTACTTCTTACAGAAAACCATGCTTTTGCATGTTTAGTAAAGAAGCAGGTAAAGAAATTTACCAAAACAGAGTAATTATAATTAAGTAAAGTAAATCAATACATGTTAAGTAATTGTTAAGGAGTTTATGAGGCGCCATAAATATCAAGGTATGCATGATTCCTTCGCTCTCGCAAGACTGTGTCTTGTGAGTAGAAATAAAAGCAGTTTAAAATTACGCTGATACAGCCCAACAATGCGGAGCAACCTCACCCTGACCCTCTCCTAAAAGGCGAGGGAATTACATTAGGTGCAAAAGAAATAGGCAAAAGGTGGGCGCGGGTTAGCTGCAAATGATGCGAGTATAGGAAACACAGGCAAGCAGGGAGCAAATGCCGCCCCAGAAACAATTAAGAATTAAGACAAGTTGGTAAGATTACTCATAACTCTAATCATTTAATTAATGAATTCGTGAGCGCTACGCGGTTGCTTCGTGCCTCGCAATGACGAAATCACTATTAATCTTAACCAATCAGCGGCATCTGCGTTCCAAATGGAAACCCACCCCTGCCCCTCCCAAGAGGGGATTTAGAACTTCGCCAAAGGAACTAAATAATAATTCGTAATTATTTAATAATAGAAACCCGGCCCACATATCGGTGGTTCTTGTCAAACACATCCTCAACTTCTATGAGCCACACATAAGTGTCTTCTTCGCAAATAACACCCGAACCATTCTGCACCTTGCCGTTCCAGCCGTTATTAATATCAGTACAATGGTATAATTGCATACCCCAGCGATCGAATATCCACATTTCGTATTTTTTAATGCCGACTGCTTTCGCTGTGAACAGGTCATTCAGTCCATCGCCATTCGGAGTAAATGCATTGGGAACGTAAATAGCAAAGAAAGGTTCTATATACAGGCATTTATCTGTGTCGGCCGTGCAGCCATGCATATTAGTTACCTGCAGGTTTACACAATACCAGCCTGTATCAGCATAGGTATGTTGCGGGTTTTTAATTATACCTGAAGAATCGCTGCCATCGCCAAATTGCCAGAACCAGTTTGCTATACCATAGGCATCGGTACTTTGATCGGTAAAGTAAATAGTGGGTTGCATAATATTGGCCGGTTGCGGCGAGAAAGTGAAATTAGCAACAGGATGGCTATACACTGTAATGTAATTAGGTATAGTTTCTGAGGCAGAGCATCCGTCACTACCTTTAACCGAAAGACTGACTGTGAATACGCCCGGGTTATTATAGCAATAGGTAGTATCGGTTATGGCTGTGGATGTTCCACCATCTCCAAAGGTCCAGTTAGCTGATGTAATGGTTCCGCCAGCAACAGTTGAGTTATCTATAAACTTAACGCAAAGCGGGTAGCAGCCATTGAGAGTATCAGCCATAAAACTTACGACAGGCGGAGGCAATACGGTTATTACAACCTTGCTGCTTGCTGTATCTCCGCAACCATCTGTCAGTAATACAGTATACGTAGTTGTCACCAATGGTGAAGCCTGTATAGATGAATTTGTTGCTCCACCTGGGCTCCACAGGTAGGTGTAAACACTGTCACCACTGCTTCCTAAAGCGCCAATGGTTACCGGCGTGCCGGCACATACCGATGCAGGTGGTCCTGCTATAACCTTAGGCAATGGGCGAACGCTTACTACTATTGTAGCAGGCGCTGAAGCGCAATTATTGTTATCGGTTGCTATAACGGTGTAGGTTGCAGTTGCTGGAGGTGAAACAGTAATAGTTTGTCCGCTTCCGCCGGGTGTCCAGTTATAGGTATATGCAGGTGTGCCACCAGAGCCAATGCCGGTGAGTGTTGCTGTTTTTCCGGGGCAAATGGTTGTGCCTTGCGATGTAACAACAACCGGAGCAGGTTGGGTAATATGTACAATTGCGGTATCGGTACAGCCATTATTATCCGTTACCGTTACAGTATATGACCCTGCGGTGAGATTACTTACTGTGGCATTAGTTCCTGTTGCAGGTGCTGCTGCCCATGCGTATGTGTAAGGTGCTGTTCCTCCGCTTGCCAATGCCGTAGCGCTTCCGTTGTTGCCGCCAAAACAAGTTACATTGGCAGAAGCCGTAATAGAAACATTTACACCTGAAATATTGGGAACAACCACGCAAATGGAATCGGTGCATTTGTTTGCATCGGTAACTGTGCAGCAATAGGTGCCTGCCTTAATATTTGAAATTGTACTTGTAGTTGCGCCATTGCTCCACGCATAACTATAACCCGGTGTACCACCCGATGCGGTAACAGTTGCGCTTCCGTTCGCCTGGCCGCATTGTGCCGGCACATCGCTTTTTGTAAGCGCTATGGCTGTGGGTTGTGTTATGGTAAATGATGAATCAATTGTACAGTTATTGGCATCGGTAATAGTAACGGTATAGGTACCTGCGCATAGTGCAGTAGCAGCGCCAATGCTGCTTCCGCTGGTCCATGAATAGGTATAGGTAGGAGTACCGCCTGCTGGTATTACCGTTGCTGAACCGTTGCACAAACCAAAACAGGTAACAGGAAATGCTGATCCGGTAAGTGTAAGCGCAGTGGGCTGTGTAATGGTTACCGACGATGAATCTTTGCAACCATTTTTATCAATTACATTTACAGTGTATGTGCCTGCTGTAAGATTGTTTGCTGTAACAGTTGTTTGCACAGGGGCAGTGTTCCATGAATATGTATAGGTGGGTGTGCCGCCCTTTATATCAACGGTTGCGCTTCCGTTATTGCCACCAAAGCATAACACGTTGACGGAATTAATAGAGTCCCTTAACTGAGGAGGTTGTGTAATGTTGACCGTTGCGGTTGCTATGCAGCCTGTGTTATCGGTAATGTTAACGGCATAACTTCCGGCGGTAAGTTTGCTTGCTGTATCAGTGGTTTGTACAGGAGCGGTATTCCATGAGAAAGTGTAAGGAGGTGTTCCGCCTTTTACCCCCACCACAGCATCGCCATTATTGCCGCCAAAGCAAAGTACATTCACACTCGATACAATTGAATCTCTTGGCCCGTTTGTAGTAGGTACTACAATATGTACGGTCGTATCGCATCCGTTATGGTCTGTTACTATGGCAGTATATACTCCACCAACAAGGTTAGTAATTGACGAAGTGGTTTTTCCATTGCTCCATGAATAGGTATAAGGCGCGGTTCCGCCTGTAGCACTTACACCTGCTGTGCCTGTGTTTCCACCGCAAGGTGTGCCTGTAGAATCGGTTGAGGTAATGATAGGTGTAGGTTGGGTGAGGGTAACGGTTTGTGTTGTTGTGCAACCGGTAGCATCTTTCACCGTACAGGTATACGTTCCTGCTCCTATATTAGTTAATGAAGAAGTTGTCTGGCCTGAACTCCATTTAAATGTATAAGGTGCTGTTCCACCTGCAGGTGTGGCCACTGCACTTCCGTTCGTTCCGCCATGGCATTTTTCATTCACCGGCGCAATAGTTGTGGTAATACTTCCGCCACCTGTAATAGTTACAGTAACCGTTTTGGTACAACCTGCTGCTGTTACCGTACAGGTATAATTACCCGCAGCCAGGCCGGTGTCTTTTGCATTGGTATTTCCGTTACTCCATGCATAGGTATAGGGAGGTGTTCCTCCGGTAGCATTTGCTGTAGCTGTTCCTTTGGTTGCACATCCGCCATTGGTTGAGGTGGCAGTAACAGACAGGGTAGGAGTAATAGTAACAACTTTTTGTAGGGTATCGGAACAGCCATCAGGACTGGTAACGGTAACAGTATATGTTCCCGAACAACTTGCACTTATTGTTTGCGCTGTGGTTGAACCAACAATGCAGGGCCCAGCCCAGGAATAGGTTCCGCCTGTTGGTGCAGTAAGGCTTATATTGCTTCCACATACCGAAGGAGAAGAAACAACAACACTGTGCGGGCCACATGTAGCATCGAAGTATACATAACAGAAATGCGGACCTAAATTTCCTTTTGGGAAACAATCTGCTATACTTGCTTTTATATCAATACAATGACCAATATAATTTTGCAAAGAAACATAAACACTCTTCCATGGAGCTACAAAAACAGTATCTGTCCAACCATAAGAAGGAATCGTATACGACACAGGAACATACCCTGCACCCGTTGTTTGTGATGTAACAAGGTACTGGCCACATTGCAATGTGTCTCCGGTTGCTACGTCGGTTATTGTTACAACAAAATGAGGCTGTTGCCCCCATGCATGTGGCTGGGCATTGGCTTGTACAAGATCAATAATAGTGGCATACATATAATTAAATGCTGTATTTCCTGCCGTAACTGTAAATTGTTGTTCAAGTACACCAACTCTTGAACCACCTACGCTTGTGTCGCCAAGCCTGCATGAATAGTTCCCGCCACCTGGCGCTAGTAATGGAATAATAGGTCCTGCAATGGGATCATTTCCTGGTCCACTCATAACTTCTACCTGGTATGTAGGATTTTGGTGGTATTTGGGATCGGTTACTACATCATAGGCTGCTTTTGTAACTGCGCCACAGGCTCCGCCTACTGCATTATTATATGACATTACTGTGGTTGAGGAGTTGTTGCTGGCATAATACGCGTTCCAGCCCTGAAGTGTGCCCGATTCAAAACCTACATCAGAACATGTAGGGTTGCAAGTGGTAGCTGGTTTATGCGTTTGCTGTGAAGTATACTCAGCGATAGAACTTGGGTACTCTTTTTTTATTTCCTGTAGTTGTCTGTATAGGGTTGTATATTTTAGTATCAGCTGATATGCGTAGTTCTTTATGTCTGCATCCGTATTTATTTTATTTCCCAGTTCGCTTGCGTAAACATAAACGCGGTCATTGTATATTGTATCTGCGTAATAATTTGAGAATAAATTCATATCGGCCTTTGACGCACCGGTTGCCGTAGCAACTGAATTCAAAATATGGCAGGAGTCAAGTTTGTCACCATATTGTATAATGGCTTCCTCTGCCTGTTCACTGTTTTTGAAACGACTTAAAAAGTCACGGGTATAAACCTGCTGTGCATTAACTTGCTGAGATGCAAAAAGAAATGACACTGCAAACAGCAAGAATGCTTTTGAAAAAATAGAGTAACAATGCCTGTGTAATGTACAGATCAAAATTGCCTTTGTTCAGGGTTAATAAGAAACTATGAATACCTTGTACGTATAAATTTCACCAGGCGAAGATACATAGTGAACAAGGCGTAAATATTACCTGAATGTTAAGAATTTGGCCTTGTAAGCCAAATCCTTAACATGCTAAAAGGCAAAATTAATAACCATTATTTTCGAATAACCTCGACATAACCATGGTGGTTATAGTCGTTATCACTGCACTTAGATGTTATAATGTAGTAGTAAACTCCATCCGGAGCTTCAGCGCCTGAGTTGTTTATTTTTCCATTCCATGCCGATGTAGGGTCGCTTGATTTATACATTAGCACGCCCCAGCGATCATAAATTTCAATGGTATAACTTGTTTCCGTGGTAGCTTTAATAAGGAAAACATCGTTCTGGCCATCACCGTTTGGTGTAAATACATTCGGTACAGTAAAGTCTTTACATTCTATAAGCACAATTACTGTTCCGGTAACCTTGCAACCATTTGCATCAGTTCCTATAACCGTGTAGGTTGTTGATGTAGTTGGGGTTGCCGTTGTATTAGGACAAGTAAAGCAATTAACGTTTGATGTAGGATTCCATGCATAACTAACAGCGCCTGAAGCGCCAATGTGTGCTGAACTTCCTAATGCAATAGTGGTATCGCAACAGGTAACCAATGGGGTTGTTTTGGTAACTACTAATGGATATGGATTACTTGTATCAGCGCAACCTCCGGTGTTCCATACTTTATATGTACCGCTTGTACCTGCAATAAATGTAATACTGGTAGTACTTGCACCTGTGCTCCACATATAAGCGGTTCCATTACCACCTGTAGCAGTAAGCGTTACTGAATCGTTCTGGCAAACGGGGTTTACACCACTTATCACCGGTTGAATAACGGTAGTAACATGTTCTGTAATTGTTGCATTGCTTGTACAGCCACCATTAGTTGAAATAACAGAATATGTAGATGTAACAAATGGGTTAACAATTAAATTAGAACCTGTAGTGCCGGTACTCCATGTATATGTAGTACCACCGCTTACGGAAAGTACGGCATTGGTATTCGGGCAAATAGTATCAGGACTTGCAACAATAGTAAGCACAGCAGGTGGTGTAATACTTACTGCATATGAAGCTGTACCTGTGCATGTCCCTGTCTGGCCAGCAAGTGTATAGGTGGTGGCAACAACGGGACTAACAGTTATGGAGCTGCCGGTTGCGCCCGTGCTCCATGAATAACCTGCAGCACCTGATGCAGTAAGTGTAATAGTTCCACCGGCACATACAGAGGTAGGTCCGGTAATAGATGGTGTTACAGCAGGGAAAATACTTATAGTATCAGCTAATGAACCCGAACATACATTTGTAGTTGTAACTGTATAAATTGTTTGAACGGTAGGTGATGCAATAACTACAGATCCTGTAGTTGCACTAAGACCTGTTGCAGGGCTCCATGTATAACCGGCGCCTCCGTTTGCTATAATTGTAGTACTGCCACCCGGGCAAATTGTATCGGGTGTTGTAACCACACGTGGTATGGCCGGCTGAATTACATGAACAGTAACCGGATCGTTGGCCGTTGTTCCGCAGGTATCTGTAACCGTCAATGTGTACGTTGTGTCATTCATCAATGGTGTGGTTGTAAATGATGACGTTGTAGCGCCCGTACTCCATAAGTAGGTAAGTTTATTGCCTGTAGCGGTAATAGTAGTAACTCCACCTGCACAAATGCTATCCTTATATGTAATGACCGGTAACTGAACTGTAGCTACTGAAAGTGTATAATTTGCAGAGGCGTTGCAGGTGCCCACTTTGCTGTTGATATTATACGTGGTTGTAACAGAGGGGCTCGCTATAACACTTGTGCCGGTTGATGAGTTGAGGCTGGAAGAAGGAGCCCAGAGGTACGTGGTACCACCCGATGCTGTAAGTGTTGCACTTGCACCAGGGCATACTGCCGTTGGACCTGTAACAGTAAGTGTTATAAATGGCGGAATAACAGTTATAGTATCTTTAGCTGTACCAGGGCAACTGTTAGTAGTTGTAACAATAAATACCGAGTCTTTTGTTGGCGTAATAACTATGGAAGAACCGGTAGCGCCCGTGCTCCAGCTATACGTAGTACCACCCGATGCTGTAAGTGTAGTGCTGCTTCCCAGGCAAACAGTGTCATAGCTTGCTGTTATTGTAACAACCGAAGGTGATACTATGTGTATTGTAAATGGCATTACAGTGTCCTGCCCGCATGCATTTGTAGCTTTAAGGGTGTCAGTAGTTGTAGTGGTTAACCCGCTAAGTGTAATTGAAGATGTTGTTGCCCCGGTATTCCATAAATAGGTAAGGCCCGTGCCGGTAGCAGTAATGGTTGTGCTGCCGCCTGAACAAATACTATCTTTAAAAGAAAGTACAGGAGGTGTTAAGGTATCAACCTTCACAACAAAGGTTGTTGAGTCGCCACAACCACCTGCGTTACCAATTACGGTATATGTTGTTGTTACACTAGGTGTGGCAATAACAGTATCACCTGTAGTAGCGCTTAGTGCAGTTGCAGGGCTCCATTTATAAGTAGTTGCATTTGCGGCTATTAGGGTTACAGGTGCACCAGGACAAGTAGCCGAAGTAGTACTTGCAGTAACTGTCATGGTACCTGATCCGGGTTTAAAGCTGCCGCCTTTTAAAAATACACCTGAATCGTATTGTGCATCACCAATATCGGCTACTCCTAATTTTATGTGGTACTTTTTTCCGCATTGTATTTTTGCTTTCGCTGTAAGTACAATAGTAAACCCATTATAGCCAACGGTTGTAGTAGAAGGCAATGGATTTGCGGGGCAGGTAGTACATCCATTTGAATTAGGGTAATTGCATACGTAATCAATGGGGTTGGTTTTGCAATTTACAGCGTTAATAGATACAGCTGTATTTACAGTGGGAAGTGTTGCAAGATTAATTGCGCCGTTTGTATAAGGCCCTGCTATACCGGGTCCGCTTAAAAAGAAACCAAAATCATCATTGAAATTATATTTCGGAGGCACAAAATAAGGCCATTCGTTTGACCCGAATGAATACTCAAATTGAATTGAATCGGAACTGGCTACGAAATCAAATTGCAGAATTGCACATGAGAAAGTGTTCGCAATATTTGTTTTTGCAAGAGCTGCAAGGTCAGCATCCTGGTATTTAGCTGCATTTGCCCAGCCATCAGTACTTGAATAATCAAAGGTTGTCCATTTACCATCCTTTACATCACCATAGGTTTTTTGATTAGGCCCGGCAGCAATATTAATACCTCCATTGCACATAATTATTCCGGTATCCATCCCAATATTGGATGCACTGCCATTAAAAAAACCAAAGGAAGAATCAATTCCCTGGTAGGTTATATTTGTAGCAGTTATGCCACTATTTCCCAATAACACATTATTTACAAGATAGGTTATTGATGCATAATTCCCGTTTCGTGTGGTAGTAAGCTGTGCTTTTACGTTTCCAGCAAAAACAATACATAATAATAAAGCGACGCTAACAGATAACGATTGTAATTTTTTCATAGCATCCAGGGCTGATGTGTAGATTATTAAATAAGAACAAAGTATAAAGCTTTGTTTTTGGCGCGCGCTAATATCGGGAAAAAAAGATGATGGTATATTACTTGAGTATTAAATAACAAATTGAAAATTGTTTGATATTGATAATCAATTATTTGTGTGTACCTGAAAGCGTTTAGGTTTTGTTTGACCATAATAGCCAGAAGAATGGCTTTCTGTTGTTCATTATTATATTCAACATATCTTCTCAGTGGCCCTCTGGTATTAACTCCTGCATTCCTCTGTGTAACTACTTAAACATTTACACAGAGCACTACAGAGAAAAACTATGAGGTTCACTGAGGAAATAATTGAGTTGCTTTGGCTTTTTATAATTAAACTGGTATGAGTTCAATTATCTCCTTTTTTTCTTATAAAGCCCTACCAGGTCAGCCTCGGCCAGTATATGGCCTTTCATGGCAGCCAGTAGTTTGTTTTTACTGAGGCCTGCCGGCAATTGCATTACCGAACTAAGTGCATATAGTTTGAAATGATAATGATGTGTGCCATCAGGTGGGCACGGCCCACCATAACCGGGTTTTCCGAAACTGGTTGTACCCTGTTTGGCGCCATTAATAATGTCTGTATCCGACGCAAGGTTCGAAACATGTGCAATATCTGTCATTAATACCGTATCGCTGGCAGGTATATTATATACTACCCAATGTACCCAGGTGCCCATGGGTGCATCGGGGTCGTCTACTATAAGTGCAAAACTGGCTGTGTTCTTAAATGGGTTATTCCAGTGCAGGGCTGGTGAAATGTTGCTGCTATCGCAAGTATATATTGAAGGAATGGTATCACCTTCTTTAAAAGCTATTGAATAAATATGAAGTGGTGTAGGAGATGGTTGTGTGTCTTGTATAGTTGCACTAAGTGTGTTGCTACGGTTATTGCTGCACGACACTGTTGTAAATATACAGAGCGTAAATAAGAGTCTCATGTTCTTCATACAAAGGCGGGTTGGAAGCAATTTTAGTATCTTAGCCATTCGGTTTTGCACAAAATCAGTAATAAAAGCAAAGATAGTTTTACATTGAATAAGAGAATAAAAATAGTATTACTAATTGCGCTTATTTTTTTAAGCCTTAATTCTTTTTGTCAACTCGCACAAGGTTCCATTTTTCTGCGTGGAGATATTGGCTACTCAAGCATTAATAATTCATATTCATATAATCAATCAGGTATAAATTCAAGTTCATATAATATTCCTGTACCTAATACCAATCAAATTGGAATTGTGTGTACACTTGGGTCAGGTTATTTTATTTCAAATAATCTGGTGGGTGGATTATACCTGAGCTATCTTAAGAATGTACTACCTCAGGAGGTAATAGGGTATAACAATATATATTATACCTGGAATAATACTACTGAGTCATTAACTTATGGTATATACATAATAAAGTATATTAAGATCACTGAGAGTTTTTATCTCTCTGGTGGCTTAGCGGCAAGTCTCATTGCTGGAAAAACTACAAATTCCTTTTTATATAATTATCAAGGCACTGGCTACTCTTCTCCAAAGATTTATCCATTCCCTAACCAACCTATGACGGGTTATGAGGTTGCTTTTGCACCTGCTCTTGATTATATGCCGAGCAGTAATTGGATGCTGGGCTTTAAACTGAATAATATCATACACTATTCTTCTGAAACAACAAAGAATTTTCCCGTTGCCTTTAACTACTCTAATAACCCGACTGCAATCATAACCGAAAATCATACAGTCAATACGTTTAACGTAGGTGCAGGTTTAGCCCCTACAATAGAAATAGCATACATCTTTGTTAAGAAATCTGATAAAATAAGTACTAATTAATATGGCTTCGATACAAGACTTCAGTCCGCTTACCGCAATATCGCCGGTAGATGGCAGGTACCGCAAAACAACCGATAAACTTGCAGCATATTTCTCGGAATATGCATTGATAAAATACCGCCTACGTATTGAGGTGGAATACTTTATCGCCCTGTGTGCTGTTCCGCTTCCGCAATTGAAAGGAGTGAAAAAGGATGTAGCTGCAAAACTGAGAAAGATATATACCGAGTTCTCTGAAAAAGATGCCAAGCGTATAAAGGAACTGGAGAGCGTTACGAACCATGACGTAAAAGCAGTCGAATATTTTATAAAAGAAAAATTCGATGCGCTTAAGCTTTCAGAGTACAAAGAATTTATTCATTTCGGCTTAACCTCGCAGGATATTAATAATACTGCCGTTCCGCTTGCGCTGAAGGAATGCATTGAAGAAATTGTATTACCTGAACTGGAAGAGTTATTGCTGAAAATAGCAAGGCTTGCCAATGAATGGAGACAGGTGCCAATGCTGGCACACACGCACGGACAACCGGCATCGCCAACCCGCCTGGGTAAAGAATTTATGGTGTTTGTCGAGCGCCTCGAAAACCAATTGAACTCACTGGAAAGCATTCCGGTATCAGCTAAATTTGGTGGAGCAACCGGTAACTTTAACGCGCACCATGCAGCCTATCCTCAAATAGACTGGAAGGTATTCGGCAACGGTTTTTTAGCTGAGCTGGGTTTGAAGCGTCAGCAGTTTACTACGCAAATAGAACATTACGACGACCTGGCTGAAATGTGCGATTGCCTGAAACGCATTAATACTATATATATAGATTTTTGCCGTGATATATGGAGTTACATTTCCATGGGCTATTTCAAACAAAAAATAAAAGCAGGTGAAATAGGTTCATCGGCTATGCCGCATAAAGTTAACCCTATTGATTTTGAAAATGCCGAAGGTAACCTGGGTATGGCCAATGCGGTGTTTGAATTCCTTTCAGCAAAGCTTCCTATCTCACGCCTGCAACGCGATTTGACCGATTCTACCGTTATCCGTAACCTGGGCGTGCCTGTTGCACATTCGGTTATTGCATACCGTTCGGTGTTGCGCGGACTCGATAAATTAATATTGAATGAGAGTGCCATTAACCATCACCTGGAAGAAAATTGGGCTGTGGTTGCCGAGGGCATTCAAACCATATTAAGGCGCGAAGGGTACCCGAATCCGTATGAAGCGCTTAAGGAACTTACTCGTACCAATACCACCATTACCAAAAAGCATATTGAGAAATTTATTGATGGGCTTAAGGTAAAAGCAAGTGTAAAGGCCGAACTGAAAAAAATAACACCACATACTTACACCGGCATATAATACTATGAAGGTAGCAGGCTTTACCATTGTAAGGAACGCCATAAAGTTAGATTATCCTGTAATGGAATCGCTGGCATCGTTATTGCCATTATGTGATGAGGTGGTTGTAAGCGTTGGTAAGTCAGAAGATGAAACACTGAACCTAATAAAAGGTATTCCCTCAGCTAAGCTGAAAGTAATTGAAAGCACCTGGGACGATTCGCTTCGTGTAGGCGGTGTATTGCTCGCTATTGAAACCAATAAAGCGCTCGATGCTGTTCCGGCTGATGCTGACTGGCTGGTGTATTTGCAGGCCGATGAGGTTATGCATGAAAAAGATATAGAGACGATACGCGGCGCCATGCTGAAATATAAAGATGATAAAAGCGTGGATGGCTTGCTGTTCAGCTATAATCATTTTTATGGTTCGTACGATTACCTTGGCGATTCACATAAATGGTACCGCAACGAAATACGTGTAATACGAAATGATAAACGCATCCGTTCATATAAAGATGCACAAGGCTTTCGTAAGTTCGATCATAAACCAACCAACGAAGAATTACTGAATGGCGGAGAAAAGCTGAATGTAAAACAATCGGGCGGAACAATTTACCACTATGGCTGGGTAAAGCACCCTGAACTTCAGCAGAACAAACAAAAAAGCTACCATAAAATGTGGCATGAAGATGAGTGGCTGGAAAAAAATGTAGGCGATGCGGCTGCGTTCGATTACAGTACAATTGATTCGTTGGCCAGGTTTACAGGCCAGCACCCTGCAGCAATGCAGCCGCGTATAAAAATGCTGAACTGGAATTTTGTATACGATGAAAGTAAAAAGCGGCTTTCATTCAAGGAAAAATTATTGCGTTTTACCCAAAAAACATTTGGCTGGAGGCCCGGAGAAAACAAGAATTATAAACTGATATAAATGTTCTTTGTATTATCTAAAATATTCGATTTCATAATTACCCCGGTTTGCTGGGTGTTTGCCCTGTTCCTTATAGGGTTGATTGTAAAAAGACAGCCACTGAAAAAACGTTTTCTTATTTCGGCATTTGTTGTTTTTTACGTTTTTTCGAACGATTTTGTTGCAAATGAGTTTATAGTGCGATGGGAAATTCCTGCAACGGAAGATACTGCCATACATGGTACATACGATGTGGCCATTGTACTGGGTGGAATAACAAATTATGACGACCGTATGCAGCGTATTCAATTTGAACATGGTGGCGACAGGTTGTTCCAGGCATTACGGTTGTATAAGCAAGGAAAGGTGAAGAAAATATTCCTGTCGGGTGGTTCGGGCAACCTCGATAGTCACGATATAGAAGCGCCACTGCTACGTAAGTATTTGTTAGATATAGGAATACCCGATTCGGTAATAGTAGCAGAGTCAAGGTCGCGTAATACACACGAAAACGCTGTATTTGCAAAACCTATTTTAGATAGCCTCGCACCTAATGGCCGTTACCTATTGGTTACTTCGGGGTATCATTTACGCAGGGCCATGGCATGTTTTACCAAAGCGGGCATAAAAGCCTTGCCGTATAGTACCGATAGAATAGGCGGACCGCTTAAGTGGCGGTTAGATTATTTGCTGATACCGGATATACATAGTTTTGTTGCCTGGAGTACATTATTGCATGAATATTTTGGATACCTGACCTATAAAGTGGCAGGGTACCTGTAATGAACCTGTATGTATAATTTCATAAGTTTGTAATACAATACTAAATAGTATGAAAAAAATAAGAATTACACTTGTCGCCGTCTCTATGTTTACCTTTAGTTTTTCATTTGCACAAAGCATGTTGAAAATACAAGGTGACCTTGAAGCGCATTACCAATTGGTTGATTACTGGCGATCGCGCTTTAATATGGACTCAGCATCGTCGGAGGATGAAATATTGAAGGGAAAACTTTTGTCGTATGTAAATACTTACCCAAGTACAATGAAGGAAACTTTCAAATACCTTAAGTATTACGATCATTTAACTGTACTTACCTCGGACGATAAGGCATTCCGGATATATTCATGGGATGATGGAAATGCTGAGCACCCGAATTTTATTAATGTGTTTCAATATACTAATAACGGTAAAACAGAAGGCGCTTTGTCAATTGAAGGAAGGGATGCGAATGTATTGAAGGGTAGGGAGTACAGGAACATGTACACGTTTAAAACAAAAGCACGGGTGTATTACCTTGTTACTTATTTAGTGCCCAGCACCGCAAAAGAAAATTACTCAATAGGTATGGATGTGTATGCACGCGACCCTAAAGGCGGCCTGAACGATACAACCCAGATAATTGTGAATGATACCTATGGCACAGCGGTAAATAACATTGAATACCATTTGGCCAATGCATCGGGCGCTACAAACCACAGCATATATTTCAATACAGAAAACAAAATGCTGTATGTGCCTATTATATGGAATGATGGAGTGGTGTCTACCGCATATACGATGTACAGGTATAAAAACAATTACTTTACCGAGGTAAAGGATATTGTGAAGAAATAACGCTTTACTTTAATGTTGCAGATAAATAGTAAAACTGAAGTAATGAATCAAAAAAGGCCGGAGTGATCCGGCCTTTTTTATGTGAATGCTAAGAACAATTACTTAGCTATAGTTACTCTTGAAACTTTAACACCACTGTCAGTCGTACATTTTACTATGTATTGGCCGGTTGGTGCATTGCTCATATCAATATCAACTAAGTTATTTGAGCCTGGTGTTAGTTTATAATTCTCAACTGATTTAACCATTTGCCCGAAGATATTATACACTTCAATATTAGCCGTATTGTCATTGTTGTTGTCAATTTCAATTGTGTATATACCTCTGTTAGGGTTAGGATATACTTTCATATCAACCGAGCCCATAATTGAATTGTCCTGATCAGCAGGTTTAATAGGGCTAAAATCACCGCAGGAAGAACAATTATTAATATACGTTTTGTACATATTAACTAAATATGGTGCAGTACATCCATAACTTCTCATGGCTAGCAAGTAGGCAGGCCCTCCTGCTATGGGCTTGATTAGTAAATATTTTGCAATGGAGCCACTCGGATCTGCTACAGGCCAGTCATTTATAAAACCATTTTCAGGTGCCACCCAGGGAGCATCATGGTTAGACCATTTCCATGTAGGAGTTCCACTAACCAGGTCGACAGTTGTAGCATAATTTGCGCCCGAGGTGTTGGTGCCCTGAATGAAAAACATATCATCACCGTTGCTCGAATTATTAAGATTGCCTACTAGTAATGCATCATCAGTTTGCGGTATTCCAACACCTGCAATGTTACCAGTACTTGTATAGTTCTGGCTCCACGTTCCACTCGAAAAATTCTCGATCTCAGCCCTGGAAATTGCATAATTAGATGTAATTAGTCTATCTGTGAAACCCGTTCCGTTCAGATCTCCTGCGGCGTATTTATCAGTAGTATTTATTGTCCAGTTACCTATTTTTCCACTAGCACTATTTGTCCAGGAGAAATTCCACTTGCCTGAACTGAAAGTAATAATTTGTGCACCGGCATTTGTGTTTTGGTTCTGTATACACAACAGATCCTTTCTGCCCGTTGAATGAAGCCAGTCGCCGGTAATAAACCTATCCGCATTACCAATAGCCCAGGTGCCTATAAAACCATTTCCTGCGTTATTCCAATCACTGTTCCATTTGGTACCTGAAATCTCTGTCAAAGTTGCATACCTGGTATTGGTATTTGAAATTAAAAGTTGATCATATTTGCCTGTACCGGTAAAATTCCCTGAAACATATTGATCTGTACTATGCATTATCCATCCACCTATTGTTCCATTACCGTTATTAGACCATTCTTCATCCCAGTTATTTGTAGTGGCATTATATTTATATAATGTTGCATAACCACCATTAGCATGGCTTTTGTCTATGCAAAGTAGTTGTTGGGTTCCATCATTCAAAAAATCTCCTGTTAAATACTCATCTGTTGGTAGCACATGCCAATTCCCGATCCAATCGCTTCCATTATTTGACCAAACTCTTGCCCATCCATTTGCATAATCATTTGCATAAGCCCATGCTTCAGGCATAACTGCTTTTTCAAACTCAATTACATGCGTATCTAAAGGACCAAATGCCATAGTTATCTGTTTGTTTGCCGGAAGATTAGCGAAAGTTAATTTTCCAACTGTGTTTTTTACAAGATCGATTTTTGAATCACGATTCGTTTTATATGTTGAGGAACTTACAACAGCTAAACTTGGAAATGACGATTCATATAAGACCTTAATTTGATCAGCATTACGAATAACCGGGTTTGCAAGATTTGAGAAATCGAGTGTAGTTTCCAGTGGTATAGGAAGCATATTGCAAATGATCATTACTGTCCGGTTTCCATAGCTGCGTATGGTATAACGTAAGCCGTAATTTTCTGTTTCAAGATCAGGATATGGGGTGTAAGTACTGGTAACATAATTAATACCAAGAAAACTTGCCCAGGTATAAACATCCTTAGGTACTTTATTGGTAGAAAGAAGATTATCTGTTATATAGCTGGTTGCTGCGGGAACAATACAATAAGGGTCTGCTTCATCGGTCTTTTTGCAAATAACAGTACCAGGATCTGTGCTTACTATATTGTTGTTCACTAAATATGCGAATTCTCTTGATAACTGGCCAGCATAATTTTGGTAGATATATGGAAAATTTGGTCTTATAAATCTTTGAGCGTTTGACATATTGCTGTAATTGGTTTGAGCCGTTACGTCACCCGGGTCCTGGCTATAGAATGACTGAGTAGCTCCATACATCCAAACTCCTGAGGCACCATGAATGATGGAGCCATATAATAATAACCAAAAATAGTTGGCGTTTTGAACAGAACCGGAATTCATTGCGCTATTGTTTGAAAAAGCACTGGATCCAAGATCGCACATTGATTGCACGTTAGATACTTTTGTTAGTGCATAATCTATCGATTTAAATTTGCCTAAATAATGATAATCGTTTCCAGTAGCAATATTACTATAGGGAAAGGTATACCAGTTAGTAGTTGGGAATTGGTAATAGGAACTTTCAAAAAATACATCGGGCATATTTGTACATAACGAAGGGTTTATGTAATCCTGTGGTTTGGAAAGTACAGGTGCGGTTGCTTCTTCTTGTGTATTGTTGTTTATTGATTTGCCATGATTAGCCTGTACAGTAGTCATTTTTTGATTGGTAATACCATAAGCTTTCAAGAAGTTTCGGAAATAACCCGTAGCAGAAGAAACGTTTTGTACAGGAACCGGCAGTGAAACTGTAGTCTTAGCCGGGTCGTACCGATCGCTATAAACATAACCATGGTTATAACATCCTTCTTCATTTATACTATGCCCCCAAATATAGTTTTGAAGAGTATATCCGCTCGGATTAGAACCACCGGTAAATACTTGTGTAAATAATGTTTGATAATCTGGCCTCGACATTACACCTACACAATAATCGTTAGTAGCAGTATTACCTTTAATATTGAATGGATTATTCTCCCCTAAGTAATTAGAGTCAACATAATCATTAGATCCATTTAAGCTTGCCGAAGTTAGTATGTTATTTAAAAGGAGTGAGGGAAGGTATTGGTAACCTGGCGTTATGGCACCTGCCCAGGGCTTGAAATAATCTTTACAGCTTGTTTGCATTTTTAAATAAATATAATTCGTATTGTTGGCTGTATTCATGCTGTTATTTATATTCTCAACCAGCTCCAGCCCTCTTATCATGCCATCTACAGGCATATATAAACTTGGGAAAGTATAGTCATCTACAGTATTAAATCCATCCTGAGCTAATACTGATAAAGAACTGGAGGGATAACCTGAAGTATTATTAGCTGATATGGTTAGGTTACATGGTGCCGGATTGCTGGTGTTATCGTATGAAAATGCAAACATGTATTCTCCAATTCTGAAATCGTTTCCCGGTAGGGGAGTCTGGGCTGAGCTTTGCAGGGCATAAAATGTAATGATTAGTAGCAAATACTTATTTAAGGTCTTCATAGCTGTAAATATTTAGAGGTTATTTGATAGTGGATTTTCTTAATATCTAATACAAACTTAGGTTACCAATTGCAATTAAACATTAATCATAGTTTAATTTTAGCGGATGGTATATTTCATTGAGCGGATGGTATATTTTCCTGATAGATTGCATAAGGTACCAATTACTTTGAACAGCCTAAGGCAACAATCCCTATATTTGTTCTATGAGCAGGTTAAAACTACTTTCTGCGTTTTTAATTATACTTAGTTGCGGTATCGCAAAAGGGCAAGCCATTAAGGCGGTAGAAAAAGACCTTGTCGGCACCTTTATAGAACAGAAAGCCTACCACGATTCGGTTAATGAACTTATAAGGCACGATTCGCTTAAATTGTTCGGTATGCTTACCATGGTCCATATCGATAGCCTTTGCGTAAATAAAATGCTGTATTACACCACAACGTTTCCGCAAACCATTGGCATGGATTTTAAATCGTTGCGCACACAGGATATAAATATTATGACATCTGACGATAGCCTGTTTCGCATTTACGTATGGAATGAAAGGCGTGTGCTTGCAGGGCCTGCATATAAAAGTGTGTTTCAGTATGTAAGCGATGGAAAAGTAAAGGCATGTGTATTGCCACATGCAGATACAGCTTTATCAGGCGCAGGACTGGCCTTTTTCGATGCTATTTACACCATAGTTATAAATAATAAAACCTATTACCTGGCTACCTATTTGAACCGGTATAACCCCACCATGAGGGAAGAGGGCATAAAAGTATTTACTATTGATAAAGGTATGCTGAACGACACCGTACACATTATTAAAACCAAAACCGGTTTGCATAACGAACTCAGTTACAAGTACGACGTTATTGCATCGGGCGATGCAGGTTCTGATAACGGAATAGTGTACGATACTGCCAATGTATCTATTGAAATACCTGTGGTGCTTGAAGGTGGTAAAATGACATCGCGGCATATTACATACCAGTTCAAAGGACAATACTTTGAAAAACAGGAAGGAAAGAAGGATGAAGAAACTTCATCAGGCGGCAAGGAGTAAGAAAGTCCTTTTTTTTATTTAGACTGATTATAAATCCATTTATAGGTAGCATCTGGTGTTGCTTTAGCCTTTTTGTAAATAACCATGCTGGCTATAATACCATCCTTATAAGAGTATAGGTGTTTTATCCACGTTTTTGTGGTTCCAGGTTTATACAAATCATACTCAATACATCTGCCTGTAGCATTATAAATAGCGCTGTAATGCAATGTCTGTTTCCCGTTCAATTTGCAACTGGAAAAATCTAACACGTAATTATCCTTGTTATACTTAGTAATGTTACGGCGCATGCTTTTTCCGAATAATCCATCCTGCCAGGTATACTCTTCTTTAATTTTTATTGGCATGCCATCCTTGTCTGTTTCATAATGTATGCACACTTTACCGGTATCTTTTAACTTTTTAGCTTGCGCATCTCCAACCGGGTTGCAATTAAAATTCCAAATGTTCTGCACCTTTCCCTTTCTTGAATATTGTATGGTTTGCTTTTTGCTGCCATCGGTGTAGTAGGTGTATTCAACGCGTGTTATAAGCTTCCCTCTTTTATTGAATGTTTTTGACTCTGTTATATTCTTCACGCTGTCATATGTATTAATGGTCTTTGAGAACAATTTCTGAGTTCTCCCCAAATAACCATCAGACTCAGTTATATTTCCCCATTTATCGTAGGTATATGCATCAAGCCATACAGATTTATTTGCCCGGTTATAGTATTGGTATTTGGTAACCCGATCACTATCGTCATAACTGGTTGTGGCGCGTGTTTTTATTTTTCCGCTCTTTTTGTATTCAAACCAATCAATATTGTTTCCATGATTGTCGTAGTCTAATGAATAGGTGAGAACTCCTATGGAATCATTGTGTTTATATTCAAATTTTTGCGCAGAACGTATGCCTATCGCTGCCAGGTGCGTGCGAAATTTTTTACTCATCCGCATGCTGGCCAAAAGATCTTCCTTTGAATCGTTATAGTCAGCCTGGCCTGAAGCAAACAGCACCGGCGAAATAAGTAAAAGTATAATAAGTGTTTTCTTCATGGCTGGATTTTATCACTATAATGCAGAGCCTGTAAGAAAGATACAGAATTGAAATAAAATATTTTATTGTTTACCTCAAGTTGTTGATTTTGAGGGGTCTATTGTGCAATAAAAAAGCCCCGCATTGCTGCAGGGCTTTTTTAGTAATGCAACTTTATTATTTGTTCAGCAAGTTCAATTGCCCTAAGTGGTATGCTGCATGGCCAGCACGGCCTAATACAACATTCAATTTGTTTCTGTGGGGTTCCTTCTTAAAGTCCTCATCTGAAACGGCGGTGTGTTTTGCAAACCACTGGTCACCTTCCAGTGCCGCAAGTTTGGAACTGAGCAGTGTATGTACTTTATTCCACGATTCCCTTAATTCTTTCACGCCCGGTTTCTTTAATGCCGATTTATCCGGGTTCTTAATAAATACTTCAACCAGTTCAGGGTGCAGGCTTTCACCAAGTCCCAATAAAGGGAACATGGCATCGTGTACCGCTGTTAAGTGCCCCATTAAATAAAAGGCGCTGTTCTTACCCGGCGCTACTTCTTTTGCAAGCTGCTCGTCGGTCAGCCCTTCAAATAATTTGCTGGCACGTGTTATCTGCGTGGTCCATGTGTCCAGGGCTATTTTCTTTAATACTTCATTTTGGTTGCTCATAGGTTTGGGTTAATTGTTGTATGGTAAATGTACTCTTTTTGTTTTTATAGTAAGATTGACTAAATTTGAGAATGTAGCCACTTGTTTATATGAAAGCTAAGTACCAAATACTTATACTATTTCTATTCTTTACAGCAAATGCATTTTGCCAGGATAATACTGAAAGCAAAACCGGAAAGATTATGGATAGTCTTGAAACTTTAATGTTTCCAAAGAATATCCAGGATGATTTTATTCCTGATAGTGCTATTAAATACTGTAAAATTGGCCTTGCGATTGATAAAAAAGCAGCAATTGGTAAATTTTTTGATGGAAGACTAGTTGTCTATTATAATGACGACAAGCAGTGGGATTCGGTATTAAAGTATGGCCCTTTATATTTAAAACGAAATATTAAAATGGGCGAGTGTGAGTTGAAACATGATTTTTTTATGGCGAAGAATATGCAACGTGAAATATGCGAGGATATATTTACTGTAGACACAACCAGGCATAAGTATAAAGAGGCATTGAAGTACGAATTTATGGAAAGAAAAAAATATAAGTTTTATGGAAGCGGAACAGGAGAAAATAATAGGATTGCGTTGTATTATAATGATTTAATAAGTTGTTATAAGGCAATGGGTAATCAGAAACTTGTTAATAGATATAAGAAGAAATTGGAAAACCATGGGTATATGCAGTACTAATAAACATAACCCAGAAACAAGTTTAAGAGTATGCCTGGGAAGAAAAAAAAGAAGGGCAATAGAAATTACCCTTCAATTATTCCTGATCATTGTTTAAATCGAATTACCTGAATTTAAACTTATTCAGATACAGAAAACACCTGTTCTACTGTCAGTTTATTTTCAACTTCAGTAACTCCCGGTGCTGCCCACGCTGCATTCTCAGCATCTTTCTTTTCACCAAATGACTTTACCGAACCCGTTAAAATCACCTTATCCCCAATGGTATTTATGTTTATAGTAGCGGCATCAATACTTGCACTGCGGTGAAAAGCCGCCTTGATCTTGCGCTCTACTTCCTTGGGTGGAATTAAAGGCAATACTTTTATAAGGCAGGTTATTCCTCTAACCCCCATAAGGTTTTCAATGGCAGCGGTAACCTGGTTCTTTTCAAATACCCAGTCAACATCGCCTTCAAGAGTTACCCAGCCGTTCTCAACTTTTATTTTTATTCTGTTCTCATCAACAAAAGTCTGCCATTTTAATGTATTTATAATGGCTTCAGCTATTTCTGCATCATCTCTCCAGCCGCTGTTCGAAAGTTTTACTTCTATCTCTTCAGCAACGGCCTTTACACCTGCCACCCTTTGCACCGCTTTTTCAGCTGATATTTTCTTGGCATAACTGTCGACAGTTCCGGTTAATGAAACTATTCCGTTTTTTACTACTACACCAATTTCGGTTGAACTGATAAATGGCTCCCATTTAAGTTCTTCCATTACATCCTGTTGAATCTCAAGGTCTGTTTTCATGCTGTTTTTATTTTGTTTTAAAATAGGAAACCTGTTACTGAATAACAGGCTCCCTTAGTATTTCATCTGTTTAGCGGGTTTTTGCCGGAATATCAACTACCAGGTCGTGCTTGGTAAGTTTTACAATATCGAATATATCTTTCTTCAGAGCCCTTAAACGAGCACCAAGTTTTATTACTTCCGAAGCAAGTTCCTCATGTTTTTCCCTGTAACTTTCTTCATCTTCACGTTTGCTGGTAATTAACCTGTCCAGGTAGGCTTCATGCGCTTCAATTTTGTTATACAGGTTATCAATATCATCGCTGGCAATCTGTATGAGTTCATTGTTGAGCTTGTCAAGTTTATCTTTCGCTTTAACCGGAATCTCTTTCAGTGTCTTGCTTATTTCAAGGCTGTACAAAAATGCGGTTTCATCGCGCCAGAAGGCAACGTCTTCAAACCATTCCATAGTTTGCTGGTGAAGTGTTTCAATTCCTGCATTGAGTAAGTACTCGCTTGTTGATTGTTTTAAGGTTTTCATGTTGTTTGTTTTGTTAGTTGTTTATTGTTCAATAGGCTACTTATACCATTTATTTATGATACAAAGATTACCTAATCAAACACTATAGACAATGACATGCCTCAAACAGAAACATGATATACATCACCTTAACCGGAACATTAGAAGATAGATATACTTTTAACTCAACATTGGTACTTCCATCAGCAATATCTGTGCATTATCGCTCTCAGCCTGAATCTTAATCTCAGCCTCGATCTCAGATATCCCAATACCATCACGACGGTTTAGCTTTTCGCCATTAATGGTAAAATCGCCTTCAAGTATAAACGCGTACACACCATTACCCTTTTTCTTTAACGTGTATTCAGCTTTTACTCCTTTATCGAAGTTACCCATACTGAACCATGCGCTTTGGTGTATCCACACACCGGCATCATCAGGGTTAGGGGAGAGCACCTGTTGTAATTTATTCTTGCGGTCAGCAACATTTAAAGTCACCTGGCCATAACGGGGTGTAACATTTTCTTTATCGGGAATGATCCATATCTGTAAAAACTTAACCGGAGCCGTTTTGCTGAAATTCATTTCGCTATGTTGTATACCTGTGCCGGCGCTCATAACCTGTATGTCGCCATGTTTAATAACCGCTTTTGTGCCCATGCTGTCGTTGTGCTCAAGGTCGCCCTCCAATGGTATACTTACAATTTCCATATTATCGTGCGGATGCCTGCCAAAACCCATTCCGGCTGCAACGGTATCGTCGTTCAATACACGCAATGCGCCAAAATGTACCCTTTCAGGGTTATAGTAATTGGCAAAGCTGAAACTGTGGTAACTGTTTAACCAACCATGCTCGGCATGGCCTCTTGTATTTGCTTTATGAATAATTGTTTTCATAGGTTTTATTTGTGAATACAAAGGTACAACCCGAAACGATGTTTGCACCTTAATGTAGATTAATAAGTGGTTATACCGGCTTCAAACTCTATTATATTTGATGCATAAATTCCATCGAATGAATACAGATAAATGGACGAACCAAATAGACACAATAACTGCAGAATTCACCAAAGAATTCGGTAATCTGTCGGCTGAGCAATTGAACTGGAAACCTAATGAGGGTACCTGGAGCATTGCCCAGAATATTGATCATTTAATTGTAATAAACGAAACCTATTACCCGGTTATTAAAGATGTGAAAGCTGGAACCTATACCTTACCTTTTATGGGTAAACTGGGTTTTATGGTTAATTTCTTCGGCAATCTTATCTTAAAATCAATCCAGCCGGAGAATAAAAAGAAGATAAAGACCTTTCCTATTTGGGAACCATCAAAAAGTAATTTACCTGCCGATATTGTAGCAAGGTTTGAAAAGCATCAGGCTGATCTGAAACAATTAATTGCAGCTAGTAGCGACTTGTTAGATAAAGGCGTAGTGATATCTTCTCCTGCCAATAAAAACATAGTCTACAAGCTTGAAAAAGCATTTGATATTATCGTTGCCCATGAACAAAGGCATTTTAACCAGGCAAAGGAAGTTCTGGCTATGAAAAAATAGGTGTTTATTAATGTAAATAGAACGCAGATGACACGGATTTAGATGGATTCAGACTGATCTCAAATCATTTGTAATCATATCAGATCTGCGGTATCTGCGTTCCATTTGTCTTCGACTGGCTTATTCCTTACTCCTTATCCCTTATCCCAACATTACTTCCTTTCCTCAAGTATACTCAAAGCACCGCTAGGGCATTGCTTAACCTGGTTAACAATCTTTTCAGTTGTACTGGCATGTTGTTCAATCCATGGCCTGCGACGTGGGTCGAATACTTCGGGTAAACCCCTGAAGCATATACCTGTGTGCTGGCATACATGTGGCTGCCAAACTACCGTTATTTCTCCGTTGCTGTAATGCTTGGTTATTTTCTTTTCCATGGGTACGTATGGGTTAAGAGATATAAAAATACAAAATGAAATACAATAGAACGCAGATGACGCAGATTACTTATGATAAAACATGATCTTAAATAATCTTATAAGATCTGCGTCATCTGCGTTCTATCATTAATGTATTTTCAGTTTTTCAACCATTTCGCTTGCTATAGGCTCGGCAGATATGCCATAGCCATTTACAAGTATGCCTTTTACATTATGTTTTGGTGATGATATGGCGTATAATATAGCTTCATCAGCCGGGTCGCTATTGCCTTCGAACCGGTAGAATTTATCTACTACAAAATCGTCTGAAATTAGTTTAAGCTTACCATTTTTGCCTATAATGCAATCCTGTTCCAGGTTAAAGTCTTCGGTATATCCTTGTTTCTTCAGCTCGTTCATGGCTTCAGAAAGTGTGTCATAGCTCATGGGGTTTATTTAATTAAAAATTAAGAATTAAAAATCAGGAATTTATATAGGAAAATTACAAAAAATTCGACGAATACAGGATATGTGTAAACAAAAAAGCCCCGCATTGCTGCAGGGCCTTTTTATAAAGAAATTGATTCTTATTGTGTTAGTATCATTTTCTTGGTGTCAACTTCTTTACCATCAACAACCAATGTGTAGTAATACATACCTGCGGTTAATGAGCTTCCGCTGATAACAATAGATTGAGTTCCTGTTCCATCTACAGGTATGGTTTTTACCAATCCGCCATTCATATTAAATATCATTAAGCTATGCGAATTTGCATTGTCGGGTATAACACAGCTAATGGTAGTGTTTTGTGAAAACGGATTAGGAACGTTTTGATATAAGATTGCTGCACTTAAACTGCCGTAGTTTTGCGAAGAAGAACTACCCTGAGATGCTGCACAGCAATTGTTCAACTGGGTCTTTAATGAATCTATGCTGTTCTTTTCAGCTTTAATAGCTTCAATTAAAAGACCTACCAGGTTTTGATATGCCACACCTTTATATCCATCAGCTCCTGTTCTTACAGCTTCGGGTACAACTTTTTCAACTTCCTGGGCTATTACTCCTATTTGAGTGTTGTTTGTTGTGCTGGTTTCGCTTGTATTATCCTTGTCTGCAATATAATTAAAGGTAACACCGCGTAATTGCATTACTTTATCAAGCGGGCTGGTAATGGTCTTTATATTTTCTTTAAGGCGTTGATCGCTGTATATAAGGTAACTGCCACCCCATACACTTACTCCGCTGTTAAAGCGTGCATTGCCCGGAGAAAGGGTCAATACATTTGTAGTATTAGCAGTAAAGCCTATAGTGTTTTGAGCAGGATGGTACATACCTGTACCTCCATCATACCACCAGGTGTAATCGGCACCGGTTGCAGTAGAGTAGCCATTGGTACCCATAATAAGTGGAGCTGAGTGGGTGAGAAGAGTTGCCGGAACTACCGATGAGAATAGTGCAGGCCCCATATTAAATAATATAACGCCGGTGCTCGGTGGCGCTGCGGTAGTTCCGATAGAAACGTTACCGGTACTGGTCATGTAAATTTGAGCTGTAGAAAATTTAGCCAATGCTACAGTTAGCAAAATGGCTGCGAGTGTTTTTACCTTTTTCATAATTAAGTGTATTTAGTGGTTTGTTATTTAAAATGTTTGTTTTTAAGTATAATTTAGTTAGGGCAACCGGTTGGCATTAGCACAAGTGGTTTACCGTTTGTACCTGCTGTAAAACTAAAGCCCCCTGTATTGTTTATTGTAATGCCATTTACAGCCCTGAATACAAAACTGTATCCGGTGGGAGGGGTGCAGTAATCCATGTCGATATTACCACCTGCAAAAAATATTTGATACTGTACAGCATAGTTATTGTTTGGGTTACCATAAGCAGTAACCTGGCTGTTACTATTAAATGAAATAGTATTGCCACAACTTGTGCTTTTCAGGTGATACATGCTAAAGTTCGCTACATACATAGAGCCTGGAATCTCATTTTCGTTGAGTACTATGTTCGGAGTATTCCACCCGCTATTAAGGTATATATTCATGGGAACATTTGGTATTCGGCCATCGTTAGCTATGGAAGCCACCGGAGTTCCATTGAGATAGTAGGTGATATAATTCGGTTCCCAGTCCCATCCCATAGTATTAAAAGTAGTAGCCAGGTTAGGAGAGGAAAATGGAGGATCTGGATCTGAAAAGTATGGTGTCTGTAAATAATCATTGCAACCTGATCCGCAAGGGTTTGGCTCATTCATACATTCGTTAAATATAAGATTAGGCGCGTACGGGCCTATATCATTATATTGGGCCCATTGGGGATACTGAGAATCATATTCATACGTACTAACTACTTCCATATTTATGCTTTGATAAATGCTCGAGCCCTGCATCCAGAGTCCCTGGTCTTGTTGTTGCCCGTTATTTAGTTGCATATTGGCAGTGTAGTATCCATACGGACCGAATGTATTTGTGGAAATCATTCCTCCGCCAATTAACCCATTAGTATTGCAAATGTTAGATTGCTGAGTAGAAAATTGTACAGCTGTACTTCCAACCATATTTGAACTTTGTGTTTGACTTGCCCCAATAGTTGTAAGAGTTACTTGACTTGGTTGCCAGCAAAAGACCGAATTAATAGGATATGCCAGGGCTGCCCAAAAATCTGCAGTGTTTTGAGGGTCTTGCGGATTGTCAATATTAGTGGTGCCGGGAAAATTGCTCCAGGTATTAGTAGTGTTGGTACCGGAGAAATTGTCAATATACGACCCACTAGGATTGGTATTACTTGAGGGAGGGCCATTAATATTGGTATTGACAGCGGGATTAAACGACGTGTAGTTCCAATTGGGGTCGTTTGGCGGAGCAGTGAGGATTGTTGTTTGCCCTATTGCAAACATGGGTAATACAGAAAGGAACACAGCCAATCTGCTAAGCGCTTTGTGCAGCATAATTTAGTGGTTTTAGTGGTTAGTTAATTAGTGGTTTAACAATGCAAATGTATTGCAGTAAATACCTTAACCAAATTACATTTAGTAATTGGTATTGTTGCTTGAGTACTTTGTATATTTTGCTGAGCGGATAAAATAAAATGGAACGCAAAATAGAACGCAGATGACACAGATCCGATAAGATCATATCTCATCATAAACAATCCGCGTCATCTGCGTTCTATCTTTTTTACTTCTTTACTTTCTTTTCCTTCTTAATAACATCGGTTTCAATCGGTTTCCTAAACACTATCTTGTTATCGAATATATCCATAACAATGTCGGAGTTGCGTTCGATCTTACCTGCAAGTATTTCTTTCGAAAGTTCATTAAGTACTTGCTTTTGAATAAGCCTTTTTACCGGCCTTGCACCAAATGCAGGGTCGAAACCAGAGCTGGCTAACCAGTCGAGTGCTTCGTCGGTGGCAATTATGCGTATGTTCTCACCCGATAGTTTACGTATTACATCGTTGAACTGCATTTGAACAATGGCTTTCATATCCTTTTTATCGAGCGGAGTGAACATGATCACTTCATCAATACGGTTCAGGAATTCAGGCCTTAAGCTTTTACGTAACAAGTCGAATACTTCTTCCCTGGTGCGTTCGAATACTTTACTCTTATCAAGCTTTTCATCTTCATAGTTTTCTTGTATCAAGTGTGAGCCAATGTTCGATGTCATTATGATAATGGTGTTCTTAAAGTTTACCATGCGGCCTTTACTGTCCGTAAGGCGGCCATCGTCAAGCACCTGCAGTAATATGTTGAACACATCAGGATTTGCTTTTTCGATTTCGTCGAGTAATACTACAGAGTAGGGTCTTCTTCTAACAGCTTCTGTTAATTGTCCGCCTTCATCATAGCCTACATAGCCGGGAGGCGCACCTATCAAACGCGATATACTGTGTTTTTCCTGGTATTCGCTCATATCTATACGAACCATATTGTTCTCACTATCGAACAGGTATTCAGCCAATGCTTTTGCCACTTCGGTTTTACCTACACCGGTTGTACCCAGGAAAATGAACGAACCAATTGGTTTTTTTGTATCCTGCAATCCTGCACGGCTGCGGCGAATGGCATCTGCCACGGCTTCAATAGCTTCGAACTGGCCAACCACACGTTTGTGTAATTCACCTTCCAGGTTCAGCAATTTATCTTTTTCGCTTTGCAGCATTTTGTTCAATGGTATGCCTGTCCAGCGCGATATTACCTGTGCAATATCTTCGCGGTCCACTTCTTCCTTAAGCATGTGCGAACCTTTGCCTTTAATAACATCCCATTTTTTTCCCATTTCGGCTAAGCGGGCTTCGGCATCTTTTGTTTTGCCATAGCGTAACTCAGCTACCTTGCCAAAATCGCTGTTACGTTCTGCTTGTTCCGCTTCCAGTTTCAGGGTTTCTATCTCTTCACGTATTTTATGTATGGCATTCACCACATCTTTTTCGCTTTGCCATTGTGCTTTCAGGCCTGAACGTTTATCGCTCAATTCAGCAATATCGTGATTGAGTTGTGTAAGCTTTTGTTTGTCGTTCTCACGTTTAATGGCTTCACGTTCAATTTCCAACTGGCGTATCTTCCTTTCAATTTCATCAAGCTCAACCGGAACAGAGTTTATTTCTAATCTCAGTTTCGATGCAGCTTCGTCAATAAGGTCAATAGCCTTATCGGGTAAAAAACGGTCGCTTATATAACGTTGAGATAGTTCTACGGCTGCAATAATGGCATCGTCCTTTATACGCACCTTATGGTGAGCTTCGTATTTTTCTTTTATACCACGCAAAATAGATATTGCATCTTCTTCGTTTGGTTCATCAACCATTACTTTTTGAAAACGGCGTTCCAACGCTTTATCTTTTTCAAAATACTTCTGGAACTCGTTCAATGTTGTTGCACCAATGGCGCGTAACTGACCTTTAGCGAGGGCAGGTTTAAGTATATTGGCAGCATCCATAGCTCCGTCGCCACCACCGGCACCTACAAGGGTATGTATCTCATCAATAAATAATATCACTTCGTCAGACGCGGTAACTTCTTTTACAACGGCTTTTAATCTTTCTTCGAACTCGCCTTTGTATTTGGCACCTGCAATAAGTGCAGCCATATCGAGCGAGAATATCTTTTTTGTTCTCAGGTTTTCGGGCACATCGCCATTTACTATGCGCGTTGCCAAACCTTCGGCAATGGCAGTTTTACCAACGCCCGGTTCGCCAACCAAAATAGGGTTGTTCTTGGTGCGGCGCGATAGTATTTGTAATACACGGCGTATTTCATCATCGCGGCCAATAACAGGGTCGAGCTTACCGCTTTGTGCCATAGCATTTAAGTCGATGGCATATTTGTTCAGTGCATTATAGGTTTCTTCCTGTCCGCTGCTGGTTACGGTGCTTCCTTTGCGCAGTTCAGTAATGGCAGCCTTAAGGTCTTTTTCTGTCATGCCATTGTCTTTCATCAACTGGCTTACCACATCTTTATTACTTATAAGGCCAAGCAATAAATGCTCTACCGATATAAATTCATCTTTAAATTCCTTTAAAAATGTACCGGCTTTTATTAATGCCTGGTTAGCCTCAGGTGTTAAGTATTGACCTGTTGCGTTGTCGGTTTTGGCATAGCGTTCTATTATCTTGTCAAGCGCCTGCTTGAATATAGGCAGGTTTACGTTCAGTTTTTTGAACAGGAAAGGGGTAACGTTCTCATCTACCTCTAAAATAGCCTTCAGTAAATGCCCTGTTTCAAGGTTATTATTACCTAAGCCTACAGCAATTTGCTGCGCCTGTTGCACCGCTTCCTGCGATTTTAATGTGAATTTATCTAAGTTCATTTTATCTAATTTTAAATTTTGAATGCTTAATGTTAAATGATGGATTTTTCCTCTTTTAATTTTAAATCTCCTTTGTTTTATTCAACATTCATAATTACTTATGACATATCAACTTTGGAACCACGTATAAAGGTCTGCTAAAATGGCAGAGAACGGTATGATATTAGTCAGAATAGTGGATGACTTATGGCAGGAAGGTTTTTTGGGGGTTGAAAATGTATCGATTAAAGGGCTTTGGAGAATAAGATACAGAGTGATTGGATAGAGCAGGTATCTGTAAGAAGAAGGGTAAATTATATAGCTACGATTGTAATCTGTATAATATAGAAACTTTCATTCTACTATTCTGAATAAAAACATAATGGTTAATGAAATGGTTACCTTATTCCTGCTTGTTTTGTATAATAATCAATATGTTGGAATAGAATATCTCCCAATAGTCTACATATCTCCTTTATTTCTTCAGGTAAAAGTGGTTTATGTAATAGTCGTGCTTCTTTATATCTTATTAATCCACCAGATAATATTTTTCCATCAAGAATATCTTCGCGAGACCAAGAACTAGTTATATTAACATGTTTCCCAGCTTCTGTTGCAGATGGAGCATAATAAGAACCATCAGGGTTCTTATTTATATTAAAATGGAAGTTACCAGTTTCATCAAAATGAACCAATTCAACGTCTTTATTAACCTTAAGCAATTCTTTCAAGTTCTCATTCACAATGGGATTATTATTATCTTCCGTAGAGAATTCTTGTATATAAATACTATATTTTAAATACTCAAAGCGTATTTGCAAATCATAATTACAACCAAAAGCCTTTTTTAAAGCTCCTTTTTTAAAAGGGCCATACATAAGATGTATTCCTACATTTGTATCGGATGCAATAAACCTATTGTTTTTTAAAAGAGATTCTCTTAATTTTTTAATAATTTCTTGTCCTTGTTTTCCATCTATTGTTTCAGTTTCTGAAAAACCACCCTGATCATGTAATAAGTTTGTTCGAACCTGAATAAAGTGCGCAGGGCTTACAAAGAACTCATTAAATTTTCTCACTGTTACTATTAGATCTTCTATAAGTGTTGAGAGCCACGAATCATAAATGTTAAGAAAAACTTGTTGGTTAAATTGTAACTGTACATCCTCGGAAGAATCAAGATTTGCCATTTCGATTTTTAGCAACGATATTTTCTTGTCTAAGTCCTCTTCTTCATCTACGTTTTTACCTTTTATGGCATCGAGAACCATTTCTTGTGAGTGAATTAGAAGTTTACTCATAAACTCATAGAACAAGTCGGGGGCTCCACCGTATGCCTGTATATCTGCAAGATATTGATAGTATATATTTTTATCCTTAAGTTTTATTATAACAGGCGGATACCCAAAAGCTATAAGAATCAAATTAGTTAGAATCCTTGCTGTTCGACCATTGCCATCATAAAATGGATGAATAGTAATGTAACGTAAATGAAACTCAAATGACAGTTGTGCCGGATGTATAGAATCTTTGGAATGTTTTTTTATTTTTTCATATTCCGTGCTAAGCCAATTTATAAGTTCATGCATTCTCTCAGGAACTTCATCATAAGGTGTAAATTCAAACTTATCATTCTTGTAATTAGTCAGGAAATTATTAACTGTCTTCCATTGGCCAATTAGTTTTTTATTTTCTGGATTTTCTTCATGTATAATACCTTTATGTATCTCTTTTATCCTTTTCTCTGAAATATTTAGTTCACCCTTTCCAATTTTTAAGATATCAGTAATTACTTCATCATGCCCACGCATATCCAAAACATCTTTAAGAGGTTTACCCTCTACAGTAATGTTATTTACCATTACACTGCGGGTTTCCATCTTGGTAAGAGAGTTACCCTCCATTACATTGGAATTATAGTTCCAATCAAGCCTGAACTTGTAATTGATTTTTTTCAATATTTCAGCATCAAGCTTGCCATGAGAATTGATCTCAGCCTGTAACTTATCTATTTGATTTAAAAGGTCCTTCGTTGACATTTTCTTACTTCTTAGCTGTTAGACAAATATACCATTAATCTTCATTTCTTTTTTACCAATAAATCTCTTGTGTTTTGTTGTTATGTATTATGCAAGCAGTAGTAAAATCAAATTAGTAAAATGGTGAGGTAATTGTAAATAAGAACCAAGGTAGTTAATAACTGCCACACTTTTCCCTTTTCTTAAAGAAATACCCATTATAACTTTGCACTATTAGTGCTTGCTATTGCTTTAGTTCTTTGAAATAAATTATAGATAAATGCTTCTCTGATTCTCATAGCCAAATAGAACCGGAGTACAAAATTCAAAATTGACACAAATTGTGACAATTTGTATTTAATGCGCTGAAAATGAGAGCATAAATAATGACAATTGCAAAACTAAATTGACAATTAGGCAAAAGGTGGGCGCGGGTTAGTCCCGAGTGCTCGGGAGCAAGCAGGGAGCAAATGCCGCCCCAAATACAATTACGAAAATGTGTTTTAATAGGAAGATACTTCGACAAGCTCAGTATGACTGATAACTAACCACTAACCACTATATCACAATCCAATCGTCTTCCACTTATGGACTTCCTTCTTAAGGATCTCGCCCTTTTCGTTAAAGTACAACCAATATGAGCCCTGGTTCTTCTCCATATCTAAGGAAACAAAATAGGTAGTGTGGCCATTCTCCTGTATTATCATGCTGCCTTCCTCAGGCGAGTAAGAGCAATGCGTAAAGTATTCTGCAACCAGTTTTGAAGCAGGTTCGGGAAGTTTTGCATGCGGTATGTCTTTCCACACCTCGAGCAAATTAAATAGCGAATCAAATATGGCGCCACCATCGTAGTTCAAGGAATCGGTATAGGTAAACAAAACAGAATAGTGTCCGCCTTTTGGCATTACAACCTTGCCAAGGTTGCCCGTGCTGCAATCTCTTATTTCAGCGCCCGGTAACACCGACATAAATTTTACCCAAAGGCCTTCAGGAAGGTAATCTTCTTTCAAAAATTCAGCAAAACGGCTGCCGGTAGAATCGGTGGCAGCACTTATTATATAGTCGCCGTTACGGAATTTAACCCGGTATACATATTTTAAATTCTCTTTGCTGAACGAGTTGGTACGTTTCCAATGCACGCCGGTAGCATTAGGGTAGGTGGCTGCAAATGTAGCCTGTACTGCTGCGGGTATCGAAACAGAATCGGTCTGCGCCATGGCAGTATAAAATGGCAGTATAAGTATTAATAATAGTAATATTCTCCTCATAAAATTAATATACGGTTTCTCAAATCCAAATCCTGATACGCATAAACGGCTATTTAGTTACCATTAATTATAAACCGGCTGTTTTCCAGCTGTGCGACTCCTTTTTGATGAGTTGGCCTTTGTCGTTAAAAAAGAGCCATAAGGTATCTCCGCTTTTAGGTGCGCTTAACGACACAAAATAAATGACACGGTCCTTTTCTTTCACCATCATGCTGCTTTGCTGTGTCGAAAAGGTGTAGTTCTTATAGTTGTCCTGTATTTGTTTTTCAATTGCAGCCGGTAGTTTTTTATGCAGAATATCTTTCCATATTTCAAGCACATTAAAAGCAGAATCCATAATTACATAGCCTTGGTAATTGGTTGACTCGGCTGAGTAGGTAAACTCAACATCGTAATATCCTTTTGCCTGAATTTCGGCAATGGTTGAATCAACCAGAATACAATCGAGTATTTCAGCCTGTGGCATAATAGGCTTAAAAGTTTTCCATGCCCCTTCGGGTATATATGCCTGGTGCGAGAACTCGGCAAAACGGCTGCCTGCAGAATCGGTTTCGGCGCCAATGGCATAATCGCCCAGCAGAAACTTTACCTTATATATATACTTTACGTTTTCATCGGCAAATGAAGATGAACGCTGCCATTTAACATGTTTAGCCCCCGGATATATAGAAGCAAAAGTTTCTTTAACCGATTTAGGTACCATTACAGAATCGCTCTGTGCCTGGGTTAAGGCAGAGCACAGTAATAGCCATAAGGCAATGTATATGTTTGGCAGTTTATACAAGTCCGGAAGTTTATTGCTTTGCTAATATACAAAAGGGCTTCATACTGACAATATTATGAATATGTAAAGTAGACTAATGCACTAATGGGCATGGATATAGTATTATAAATATCAGTTAAGTTTTTATTGTACCTTACAAGCCAGGTTGTATGGTATTGTATAAGGAATTTATCCTTATTTTAGTGATTAATATTTCAATAAATAAAACAATGAGCACAGCATATACAATAGGAGCCAGAGTTGAACACCCCGGTTTTGGCAAGGGCGTTATAGTTACCGTAGAAGACGAATATTATGTAATATGGTTTAAGTCTGCCCAGGCAACCAAAATTGTAAATAAAAATTTTGACGAGTTGCAGTTACTGGAAGCAAATGCCGATATGCCGCTTGAGGGTAATATTACGTTGAGCGATATTGAAGATGCACTGGAACGAATACTTAACCGCAGGTTGGAAGCCGATAATGCAGTTTCGCCATTGGCACTGCGTTGGAACAAAGGCACTATGGTATTGAAGCCAGGTGACCCGACCCTATTGGCTAAGGAGGTGCCTATTGAAACCTTTTTCCATAAAATTGTAATGGTGCGCGATAAGTTGCGTGTTATGGAGCAAAAAATAAATGCTCACAAGGTCCTCACCGACGAAGAGAAGGTTGACTTACAGCAATACATTACCGGTATTTATGGTTCGCTTACCACTTTTAATGTGCTCTTTAAAGATACCAACGATCATTTCAAGGGGGCTTCTACTAAGGAGTAGCTTTATTGAGTTAACATAGAATTCAGCATTCAAAATTCAGAATTCAACATTTTCTTTTTGGGCGTTCCCCTGCGGGTCGGGCTTTACGCTACAACTCCTCGCCTCCTAAGGTCGGCTGTGGGGTTTCCACTACAATCCCTAACGCAGTGCTACGTGTTATTTTGCTTTAAATAGGCAAAAGGTGGGCGCGGGTTAGCTGTAATTGATGCGAGTATAGATAATACAGGCAAGCAGGGAGCAAATGCCGCCCCGCCAAGGAATGCCATAACTTACTCCTAAACAGGGTTGTTGAAAACTGCTGCCCTAAATATTTAATATAGTAAACATTGTGTTTAAATTTGTAATTGAATTATGATGAGGCCCGGGCAAAGCATCCACTCTCAAACGTTCTTTATATAGCAATAGGTTTTCTTTCGCCCGGGCAGCATCGAATCTTATTGTCAGCCTGAGCCTGTCGAAGGCTATCATATTATAAAAATCAGTTTGATCGTAATCGATCTGCGTTATCTGCGTTCAATTCAAATACTAACGACTAACCACTAACCACTAACGACTATAACTCATGGGATTATTAAATAGCCTAAACCCCGTTTCAGCAATAAGCAAAGCCATATTCGGCGACAAAGGCCTTACCGGAGGTGTTATGGATGTGCTGGAAGATACCGGCCTTGTAAAAACACCTGAAGAAAAACAAAAAGCGCAGGAAGCATTATATAATTATGAATTGCAAATGCGCGATAAAGACAACGATGTAATAAAAGCCGTAAACGATACCATGCAGACCGAAGCCAAAAGCGAGCACTGGCTGCAGTGGAGCTGGAGGCCCATAGTGGGCATAACCTTTTCAGCGGTAGTTATCAATAATTATGTGTTAATGCCCTATTTTGCCAAAGCAGGTTTGCAGGCTATTCAAATACCGGGCGATATGTGGAACGCCATGCTTATCGTATTAGGTGTATCTGCCGGAACACGAGGATGGGAGAAGATCGTTAATGCAAATTCAAAATCTGACGATGCGAAAGGCAATAAGGAGGATAAAGCATCGTGATTGTTTCATATATTTGAGTGTATAATTACGCTCGTATGAAAAACACCCCTATACCTTTTCAATTAACTAATTGGGATTCTGTTCCTGCAACCGAACACAAAGGTGAAACGGGAATAGCTTATTGGAAAACTTTGCAATATGGCGACCTGAGAGTAAGGGTAGTGGAGTACTCTGCCAATTACCTGGCTGACCATTGGTGCGAAAAAGGCCATGTTATTTATTGCCTTGAGGGCGAAATGACAACCACCTTAGCAGATGGAAAAGAACATATACTTAAAGCAGGTATGTCGTACCAGGTATCAGATGGATTGAGCTCGCACAAAACGTATACAAAAACGGGAGCAAAATTGTTCATCGTTGATGGGGAGTTCTTAAAATTGTAACACATAGCCTGGAATATTCATATTCAGCCAATTCCCCTCTGTTTCAATACCTAAATCAATTTAGCTTTTTTACCTACCTAAACGTATTTAGAAAAAGAGGTCTTAGGATTTGGTTTTTACACTTTTCTTGCTTAGTATTGTATCAGATCATTTAATCCGGCATGAGAAAAAATACTTCTTTATTTGGTACTTCTCTCACTCAATCTGATTCCGATAATCTTACTAATCATTATATCATGAAAAAAATAACATTGTTGTTATTTGCTATGCCTGCTATTGTTATTGCCCAGCCGCAGGCATCAATCGGTTATTCTAAGCCCGCAGTTGCAACTGCGCAGGCAAAAGCCTTTAGTGTAAAGGGAGTATCGCGTATTCCATGGGATGCTAAGAATGGCCTGGTATATAAAGAAGTGCAGGGCGCTAACCTTGGGGCTACTTCATTTGCTATGATGAATAACAACCGTACGGCTTTTTTATCAGATGCATCGAATGAGATTGTTATAACCAACGATTGGAACGGGCAAGTGTTAAGCCGTTTTCCTGTAGCCTTATACCCGAGAGATTTTGTTTTTGACAAGGGTAAATTTTATGTGCTTACCGAAAATATGGTTACTGTTTACGATGTAACCGGAAAGCAGGTCAACGCCATACCTTTCCCGGGTTCTTACCTGGGCGTTATGAGGCTTACCCGTTACAATAATGCCACATATTTGTTATTGCCTTCAGGTAATTCGGTTGAAATAGAAGCGAATGGTGTTGCAACGCAGGCTATAGGGCATAAGGGCTGGATAACATCGGCAGGTAATTTTGTAGGTACACGCCTTGCAGGAGGGAATAACTACGATGTGAAAATAGTATTGGCAAACGGCAACAGCTACCAGAAAACATTTACAGCAGATAAGAAAGTTGGTGGTGTATATGTTGTTGGCGCAACTGCAACGCGTATTTATGTTGATGTACAAACTTTTGTTTCAGAAAGCCCTGTGCAGGTTGAAAGGCATGTTGTTGCCATTGAACTGAATGCAGGTGGACTGGGGAATTTAATTTCCAGCACTAAGTTGCCTGATTCGTACTATGTATTATCTGATAAGGATATTGAAGTGGAAGCAAGTGGTGAATTATTGAACATGGTTACAAATGCAAATGGCGCTAATGTGTTTTCACTTACAGAAACTAATGCTGATCAGGCGCAGGATTACCCTGCATCTATAACAGCGGTTAAATATCATTTCAACGATCACCTGGTTAAAGAAAACCAAAAATAATATTCACTCTTTTTAAAATATAACCTATGAAAAACAGAGTTACAAAATACTTAGGCGGTTTAGCAGTATTGCTGCTGTGTTCCTACTCAGGCTTTGGCCAGATAACCAGAACACAAATACATTTGAATGCTATACCTTTTACGACCTATACATTTACTACAACCTCTGCTAATATAACTACAGGTACAAACTGTAGTACAGCAGGTGGAAATGTTGTTACACCAAGTTGGGTAACGGTAGGCGCCAATAAAGTAGGTATGCCTTATTGCTGGGGAGGTTTTTCATCACTTACATCATTTACCAATGCATTGTTAACCGGTAAATCGGCCGGAGACGACGATTGCAGCACCAATGGCGATTGCTGCGAGGATTGTGCGCTAGGGGTAGACTGTTCAGGTTTTGTTTCACGTGCATGGGGTTTAACAACCAAGCAAAGTACAAATACATTACCGGGTATATGTACAACCTTCAGCAGTGCTATGGATGTTTTACAAGGCGATATTTTTGACCTGCCCGGCTCACATACCCGTCTGGTCGATACTAATTATGAAGACGGAACCATGCTTCTTATTGAATCTTCGGCGGTAGACTGGAAGGTTTCGTACCGTTCATATACAATTTCAAACCTCACTTCATATACCCCGATGGGATATACAAAAACAACCCCGGTTGTGTTGCCATGTAATTATTTTTATGCTACCATACCATACACAAACAATTTTACAGACTGGGTAATGGATAGTTGTAACAGCGGCGCTGAACGTGTGCCGGGCATTAACTGGAAATGCAGCATTGGCGGCACCACACCTGATGGAGATGATTTCTGGCACAGAGATGATTATACCTACGAAGACTGGTCGAGCCCAACCAGCGGAGCATATACACCGGCTGCAGCAACAGGGGCTACACACAGTGCAAGGTTTCATAATGCACCAGCCGCAGCAGCCTCAACCGGTGCGCTCGATCTGTATGTTGATCTTTCGCCTGCAGGCACCAAAACGATCAGTTTTTATTTGATACATAATGAAGCTTCTCCATCACCGTATGTGTTCAATGTTGAACTTTCAACCGATGGAGGAAACACTTTTGGCGCTCCATTATTTACAAATACAGCTCAAATTGCTACATGGACAAAGGAATCTGTTACTACAACAGCAACCTCAGCAACCAGTGTTATTCGCTTTATTGCTACCGATAAAGGTAATGCCGATGTTGGCTTAGACAACGTAAGTGTTACCAACTCAGGCCCTACAGGTATTGATGAAGTAAGCGCAAGTACAGGTTTTGAATTATTCCCTAACCCGACCGATGGTACTGTATTGAATGGAAGATTTGACAATGCTATCAGCAAGAATATGGAAGTGCACTTATATGATATGATGGGCCGTGAAGTATTTGCAAAAGAAGTATTAGTTCAGAATGGTACATTCTCATTATCGCTTGCTAATGCCTCTTTACGCTCAGGTACATATATGTTTGTTGGCGTAGCCGCCGATCAGCGTATTATGAAAACAGTTGTGGTGAAATAGGGGGTTGTATTTTTTTTGAACACGCCCAACTCTTCAGTGCAAAGTATCATCTAATAAGTGAGATCACTTATATCTAATACTTTACACATGAGGAAACTATTACTTTTCATTTCGCTTTTTCTTGGTGTTGCAACCCTTGCTTTCTTTGCCGATATAGAAACTGCTAATACACATTCAAGTGGCAGTGGTATTTCAGGGCTATCGGGCTCACCTGCTGATGGCGGCAACTGTACAAGTTGTCATGGTTCGCATGTTCAAAATACACCCACCCCATGGATCACTTCTAACGTACCTGTTACGGGTTATGTTCCCGGCACAACATATACTATTACTGCTAAAGCAGCAAGCACAGCTTCGGGCCATAATTCAAATTTTGGGTTTGAGGTTTCACCACAAAATACATCGGGAGCAGTAGTAGGAACATTGGCAAATATTACAACATCGGGTGCAGGTTCAACACAAATTTCAAGTGGCGAATGGGTTACACATACTTCAAGCAGCTATACAGGAACGGATTCTAATAAGTGGTCGTTTAAATGGACTGCTCCTAACCCGGGTGTTGGTGCAGTTAATTTCTATGGTTCGTTTAATTGCGGCAGCGGAGACAACCAAAGCAGTGCACAGATATATGACGACTCTGTGCATATTATTCAAAGTTCAATACCTCCGCCACCCTGCAATCATTACTACGCAACATTACCCTATACTACTTCATTCGAAAACCAATGGTTGTACGATAGCTGTACAAGCAGCGCACAACGCCAACCCGATACCTATTGGAAAAGCAGCATAGGTGGCACAACGCCTGATGGTGATGACTATTGGCACAGGAACGATTACACCGGTTCTGACTGGTCGAGTCCGACAAGCGGAGCATTTACGCCTGCGGCACAAAGTGGCACCTATTGCGCCAGGTTTCACAACGCACCACCGCCGGCAGCATCAACAGGTGCACTCGACTTATATATTGATTTGTCTCCTTCAGGAACAAAAACGATAAGTTTTTATGTTATACATAATGAGAAGTACGTTTCGCCATTTGCTTTTGTGGTAGAGCTCTCTACCGATGGGGGTAAAACCTTCTCTAATTTATATACTCTACCATCTGCCCAGGTAGCAACATGGACAAAAGAAACATGCACTACAACTTCTACATCGGCTACAGCAATTATCCGCTTTCAATGTACCGATAAAGGAAATATAGATGTGGGGCTTGATAATCTTAGTATAACTAATTCAGGCCCTACAGGTCTTGATGAACTTGCGACCAATGAATCGCTGGATATTTATCCTAACCCAACCGATGGCACTATCTTGAACGGAAGGTTTGTTGAAAATGGTGACAAAGACCTTGAAGTTCACATGTATGATATGATGGGCCGTGAGGTGTTTACCAAAGAAGTAAGAGTTGAAGCAGGTAATTTTTCCTTATCGTTCCCCCATGGCCAACTTAAGCCCGGCATGTACCTGTTCATGGGTATTACAGGCGAAACTAAGTTTAGCAAAACTATTATTGTAAAATAAACAGTATTAGTTAGGCAGTATTAACTGTTCGCGTACGGCATACATTACAAGCCCGGCTGTGTTATTTATACCTAATTTGTTCATAATGTTCTTACGGTGAGTAGTAACAGTGTGAACACTTATAAATAGTTTCTCTGCTATCTCCTGGTTCGAACAACCTTCAGCTACACATCTTATAATGTCCATTTCCCTTTCACTTATAGAAGCACCACCGCAGTAATTGTATAGTGGACAATTGCTATCGTGCGAATCGCTTTTTTTGTTGCTGCATATTAGTACTTCAATTACCTGTCCGCATAGGAAACGTTCACCTTTGGCTGTTTTGTATATGGCCTCGGTTATCTCGTCTTTGTCGCAATGTAGCATCAGGTAGCTGGTTATACCCTGGTCCAGCGCTTTTGAAATGAAATGCTTAGGTTGTTGTGTGTTAATTGCCAATATATGCATGTCGGGCGCTGTATTCTTTATCAGCCCCATCAACTCAGTTTTATATGCAATGGTAGAAAGGTCAAGTATAAGTACATCGGCCTTCTTACCCGTTAATGTCTTTAAGAGTTCCTCATCCGTACTGGCTTCAGCAACAAACTTAAAATCTTTACAACCGGCAATTAATGCTTCCATACCGGTTTTAAGTAAGTAGTTATTTCCTGCAACTAGTATATCTATCGATCTCATTTTCTGTTTATCTTTTTTTAACGGTGCAAATATACCGCATTTGAAAATATACCTGATACCCATAAAAGGGTATTCGCTTTTGCATAATAGTGGTATGGTTTTGCAGGTTATACTATCTTTTAGGTAACAAAATACCTTTTATTGAGTATTGCAGCATCAGCTTGAGATAGATTACTTTTGTGCCGGCAAAAAATAATACGGCTTAAAAAATTCATGAAATATTTAAAACTCTATATAAGTATCGTTGTTACCGTTCTCCTTTCACACAGTGCTACTTCACAGGCTATATATAAAAACCCGGGTAGTATTGAAGGTTTTGTAAAGGATAGTACAGGTAAACCGGTAGAATTTGCAAGTGTAACGATACAGGAACTGAATGTTAATGCACAAACAGACCAGAAGGGTTATTACAGTATTAAAAATGTAATGCCCGGCACCTATACTATTATAGCAAACCTGGTTGGGTTTAATGCGGTATCTAAAAAGGCAGATATAAAAGAAGATAAAACCACCAATGTTGATTTTGAATTGAAAGGCGCATATCAATTGCATGGCGTTACTATTAATGGGGTGGTTGCTATAACAGGTATTGGCCATTTGGGCGAGGTGCATGAGGGTATTATATATGCCGGCAAAAAAACAGAGGTAATGACGCTGGATAGCTTAAATGCTAATGCAGCGGAGGATAATCCGCGTGAAGTATTGGGCCGTGTACCGGGATCTAATTATTCTGAAACAGAGGGTGAAGGTTTCCCTTCCAACGGTATTGGGTTCCGAGGACTGAACCCTAGCCAATCAATTGAAACAAATACCCGCGAAAATGGCTACAATATTACCGGCGATATATACGGTTACCCGGAATCGTATTATATACCACCTATGGAAGCTGTGGAACGTATAGAGGTTACACTGGGTGCATCGGCACTTGAATTTGGCCCGCAGTTTGGCGGAACAATAAACTACATTATTAAAAATGCACCAACTGATAAGCCCTTTGAATTTACTACTGAAGAAACGACAGGAAGCTATGGCCTGATGAATATATTCAACTCGGTTGGCGGCACCTGTAAAAAATGGAGCTATTACGCTTTTGTGGAGGGTAACTATACTTCAGGCTGGAGGCCTAATTCAGACTACGAGCAATTAACAGGATTTGGCAGAATAGAATATAAGGCAAACGATAAATTGAAATTAGGATTGGAATATTCACTGCTCAGAAACAAAATACATATGCCGGGTGGCCTTGATGATCAACAATTCGATGAAAACCCTGATCAGTCATTTCGCTCACGCAACTGGCTTACCACACCATGGAACATTATTGCACTTACAGGTGAGTACAAGATCAGCAGTAAAACCTCGCTTACCCTGAAATCGGCTTTGAATTTAAGCTCACGAAATATTGTATGGAGGAATGAAGATGGAGGGCCTGAATCAATGGACACTATCAATCCTGCCACACTCACATACCAGGAGCGTGAAGTGGAACATGAATATTTCAGGAACTCGACTACCGAACTGCGCTTGCTTAGTTATTACAACATTGGCAGCAGGGAGCAAACCCTGGGTGCAGGCATACGTTTTTATACAGGAACCATGATTCGCACGGAGGGTGGGGTAGGTACTACCGGCTCTGATTATAATTTTACTGACTCCGCTAATTATTATGCCAATAACTTAACCTTTACCAGTTTAAACATTGCACCCTATGTTGAAAATACGTTTCACATTGGCGGCAGCCTTTCCATTACACCCGGTTTCAGGTTTGAATATTTAAAATCAACAGCCAGTGGTTATGTTACACAAGATGATGGAACTATTACAACTGTCAGTGAAAGCAAACCACGTTATATTGCCTTGGGTGGTTTAGGTATACAATTACGAACTACAAACACTACGCATATTTATGCTAATGTTTCCCAGGCATATACGCCAATAGAATATTCGTTCCAGTACCCATTGGGTTATGACTTAAATGCAATAATTGATCCGCACCTGAAAGATATTGAGGGTTACAACGGCGATTTAGGCTGGACCGGCAGTGTAAAAGACTTTTTAAATTTTGACGTGGGAGCATTTTATATGCGCTACAATAATGCTATTGCATTTGAATACCTGAATAATGCTAATGGGCCATACATATATGAAACCAATGTGGCCGATGCAGTCCACGCAGGCGCTGAAACCTATGTTGAACTTAACGTAGTAAAAGCATTCACCCATGCTTCTAAAATAGGGTATCTCAGTTTTTTTAATTCATTTGCATACGATAATGCCAAATACATTAATGGTATCTACCAGGGTAATTTTGCAGAATATGCTCCTGCAACCATTGAGCGGTTGGGAATTACCTATTCTATAAAAGCATTTTCTACAACATTTCTTATAAGCAATACGGCCAAACAATATGCTGATGCCAATAACACCGTATCGAGCCCTGATGCTCTGGTGGGTATTATACCTGCATACCAGGTTATGGATTGGTCATCGACAGTAAAGATCAAGAACTACCATATTAAGTTTGGTATAAACAATGTGGGTGACGAAAAGTATTTTACTCAACGTACAATTGAATACCCAGGCCCAGGTATTATTCCGGCAATGGGCAGAAGCTTTTATGTGGGCTTTGGAGCTTCTTTCTAAAACTTACTGAATAGCAACTTTCTTTACGAATTGGTCTTTATCGGTACTAACAGCAATTATATAAATACCTGCAACGGGCTTACGATCGAGCACTATTTTATTGCCTGTTGGTGTACCCGATTCAGTAATTACCTGCCCCAATACATTCAGCATACGTACTGATTTAACTTCGGTAGGGTTAATATTCTGCAATACAATACTGTTCTCAGATGGATTGTAGATTATAGTACCGCCTGTATTCGCAATTTCGTTTATTCCGGTTGTAACACTTACTGTTACATATAGTTTAGCGGGATCTAACTCACAACCTGCTTTGTCGGTTTCGGTAACCTGCACATAGCCACTGTGTGTGCTGAAATTAACGGTAATGCTGTTCGTGCCTTGTCCGTTTTTTATAGTACAGCCCGGTGGAACGGTCCACTGATAGGTTGAGCCTGTTGTATTAGGCACACTATATACTACACCACTGGCAGATGAACTGACGGTAATATTACCAGTTATAGAATAAGGTCCCGGAATTAAGTTAAAGAACTGTGCTGCCCAATAGGTAGAATGAAAATTCTTTTCTTCGATTGAATAGGTATTGGTAGCGCCTCCCTGTCTTGGACAAGCTCCTGTATCAACAGCTATAGCATGCCCCATGCCTATTATTTTGTAATGGTACACTGCAGCCCTTGCCGAGCTATCGTTAAATATAGTAAGCTGAATATTTGAATTGCCCTGAAATGAATTGTAAGTGGAATCGATCGATTGGTTGGCATGATTAAGTTCGGTCCATTGATCGATAAGCTGTGTTGTATTGTCGGTATCAACCACCGCATCTGCCGTACCCTGAAAAACAGCGAGGCGTGGATATGGTCCTTTGTATCCGGGGAATTGTTTCCTCACCAACTGCGCCCATTGTGCAGGCGTATATGTGTTTACCATAAATCCGTCCATTATATACAGGGCATTGGTAGCATTGGTTGCAGCCCAATAGGGTACACCTGCCATTACTGCACCTGAAATAAATACATCGGGGTAGGTAGCCATCATTACAGCAGTCATTGCTCCGCCTGCTGAAAGGCCGGTAACATAAATTTGTGTTGTATCAATAGCATAATGCGCCTTCATGTAATTAACCATTTGTATCACCGAAAGGGCTTCGCCTTTATTCCTTTCTATTTGTGTTGTATCAAACCAGTTGAAACATGTTTCACTGTTATTGGCGGAAGTTTGTTCCGGGTAAACGACATAGAACCCATGCAGCAATGCTAATTTGTTCCAGCCGCTTTGCTGAGCATATGTTGTTGCGTTTTCAGTACAACCATGCAAGGCAACCACTAATGGAGCTTTACCACTTATGCCTGCCGGCACATAATCGTACATATTCAATGCACCCGGGTTGCTTCCAAAACCTGTAACGGATGTTATAGGTTGTGCAATTGTCGATATGTTAAGCCATAAAATAGCTACGGCTAAGAGCGCAATACTGTTCAGTGTAAATTTAAATTTCATAGTACAGGGATTATGTATTTGTAAAAGTAATCAATCAATATGTGCCAATAGCTTTAACGGTTTAGGTGAATTGCTTTTTAGCACTACGGTTTTGTGTACATTTGTAAGCATACATTAATCCATTTAAATGAAAAGCTTTATCAAGGTAATTTTACCTGCATTACTTTATTCAGTATCGGTTGTTGCGCAACACGAAAACACAATAAGGTTTACGAGTCCTATTGAAGCAGTGACCGTTTATATGAACGGGGCTGAGATAAAACAAAGCAAACAGGTGGAAGTGAAGGCAGGCAGCAATTCCATTGTTTTTCAAAGGCTATCTGCCTATTTACAAGACCAAAGCGTGCAGGTTTCGGTTGATGGAGATGCTGAGGTGTTATCGGTAACAGCTACATCGAACTATCTGAATATTGAAAAAATGGAACCGAGGATAAAACTGCTGAAGGATTCGATAGCATTATATAACTCAAAAATTGCAGCGTTAAATAACCAGATAGATGCATACAATTCAGAGCGTGCTTTGCTTAATGAGAACCGAAACATAGGAAACAAGCAAACCCCTACATCTATAGCGGAAATAGATAAAGCTGCTGATTTTTATCAGCAGAAAACATTAGAGGTAAATAATGCTATTTCGAAATTAAATGAACAACAGGCAGAGTTAAATACCGAGTATAGTTTAATGCAAAGCCAGTTGCAGGCACTTAATTATAAAAATAATCCTGAGCGCAAAGAAGTAACTGTGGTAGTAAATTCAAGTGCAGATAAAACTATTACACTTCATTTGAGATATGTAGTTAATAATGCCGGATGGGAACCTGCCTATGATCTTGTTGCCACCGATGTAACAAAGCCAATTACCTTGAAATATAAAGCTAAAGTGTATAATAATACAGGTATTAAATGGGACAATGTGCCTTTAACTCTTTCTACAGCAGACCCCTTGCAAAGCGCTACAAGGCCTCACCTGAGTGCATGGACCTTGAATTATTCTGTTAATTCAGAAGATGAAGATAACGAAGCAGCAATGAAAACTGATAAAGAAGGTTTGCTGAATGAGAACAATGTCGGGCAGACACAAGGCATGACATTTGATTGGCAATTTCATGACGCAGATTCGACTAAGGTAACTTTATCAAAAAAGACCAGAGGTGTAAGTTTTAAAAGTGTTAACGTTTCTGAATTGAATACCACGTTTATTATACCTGCACCATATACTATACCAAGCGATGCCAAACCTTACCAGGTTGATATTACATCGTATTCATTAGATGCAGTGTATGGGTATATTGCAGTGCCTAAGCTTGACAGAAGTGCATTTTTAATTGCCAAGGTATCGGGCTGGGAAAAACTGAACCTGATGGATGGACCCATGAATGTGTATTTCAACAATGCATATATAGGTCAGTCATCTATCAACACCAGGTTTATTGAAGACACACTGGAGCTTTCGCTGGGCAGAGATAACCAGATATTGGTAACCCGTGCTAAAAAAGAAGATTTCGGAAGTAAGAAGCTGATAGGTACAAGCCGGAAAGAATCGTATAAATATGAAATAGTTGTGAAGAACAATAAAGCTGTGCCCGTAAATATTGAAATACAGGATCAAATACCTGTATCTCAGGAAAGTGATATTGTGGTAGATGCCGAAGATATATCGGGTGCCGTGTTGGATATACCTACCGGTAAACTGCAATGGAAAACAAGCCTTGCAGCCGGTGCCGGTATAACCTATAAATTAGCCTTTAGTGTTAAGTATCCTAAAAATAAAGCAGTAGAAGTTAGAAGATTCAGAACTATTAATTGTCCTTCTTTCTAGTTATTGAAAATACTTTGCATTGCATTTCAGTGATTTAGGTGATAGCCGTAAATGAGATATTAGTTTTGCTTATATTTACTAAACCCCGATAATGAAAAGCCCCAACGAAATACGTATATTTCTGTTCCATCGTGTGTCAGAAAGCAAAGAGAAGTGGGCGCATGCAACACCGGTTTCTATTTTTGAGAAATGTGTTCGTTACATAACCGGTAATTTTACAGTTAAAACGGTTGAAGAATGTCTTGGAGAACAGGGGAAGCAATTACATGGCAGTAAGCCATTGGCTTGCATAACATTCGATGATGGGTTTAAAGATAATATTCAATATGCATTGCCTGTTCTTGAGAAATATAAATGCCCTGCATCGTTTTATATTGTTACCGATTGTATTGACAGCGGTCTTCCTACATGGCCCCATTTAGTGCAGAATCTTTTTCTGAATACAAATAGGTATACACTGAAAATTGAAGCAAAATATGCTGAAGGAGGGATCGATGAAAAGTTTTCATCGGAAAAAGATAGGGTAAAATACGGCAATGTTTTTCTCAGGCGGCTTTTAAATTTGCCGAGTGCTGACGCTGATGAATTGTTTAACAGAGCAAAAAAGTATTTTGGCGACGTGCGTATGCCAGAGAATTTGATGATGACATGGGACGAAGTAAAGCAATTATCTGCAGCAGGGTATACCATAGGTTCGCATACTATGTCTCATCCCGTACTTAGTTTATTGGAAAATGATGATAAGGTAAGAGAAGAGTTTATGAGATCGGGTAAGTTTATAAAAAATAATTGCGGCAAATTTCCTGAAACCATAGCATATCCATTGGGTATAGCTAATGAACGCATTATGAAACTGGCTAAAGAATGCGGTTATACGTATGGCCTTACCGTTGATCAGAGGCCGTATATTCCCGGTACTGATAATATTATGGCTGTTCCCAGAATTGATATGTTTGCTGACAGTGGCTGGCTAAAAACATATTTGCGACTTACAGGGCAGTTACGCCTTATCAAAAGTGTACTTGGCAAGTAATTAGTTGTTTTTGGGTACAATGTGCACACCATGGGTATTGCCTTTTCCATCAAGTATTATGCAGATAAAGTATGCGTTGCCGTCATTTTTAAAATGAATGGGGTTACCTGATAGTGATTGTATGGAGTTTCGTATATCGGTTGCCGTAAAGTCGACCAGTATACTTGCTTCATTATAATTCTTTTTATGAAATACCAGTTTGTATTTTCCCTCCTGAATATCAAACCAGGGCACATAACCGGTCTGATCGGTATTGAATGTTTGTATAAGATTAGTATCGCTGTACATATTTATCATCACATCGCTTAAGGAATTGCAATCGGCTTGCCCGCCATTGTCTTGTGCATGTTCATCCTGGGGGCAATCGCAAAAAACGGCAGTGTCTTTAAACTGTACCCGAAGTTTAATAGAGTAAATATGCGCGTCTGTTTGCGCCGGGCATATGGAGCTGGCAAACAAAAAAAGCAAAACGGCTATCCTCCTCATATTATTGCATTGCGTCGTTAGAAAATAAAAGTATGCAATATTTATAAATGCACTTCGTTTTTTGTACATCACTAAACCAGGTAATACTATGAAAATGAATTTAGTAATGAGCGTATCTGCCATATGCTCCTTATGTTTTAGTACGGCCATTGTAGCTGACCCTATAATCGATACCTCGCATGCTGATAATGAACTTGAATTTCCGGGCGGTAATAAAGGCCATTTTGTGCTTAGTACTAATATTATTGAATTTGGCGCAGGTACCTTTACACGGACAAGTGACCCTGCCAGCGAAACCAATACTTCCGATCTGTATGCATTTAAAGGTAACCCCTGGGATTTTAACCTGAGCATAAATATTGGCGTAGGTTATTATGTTTCAAACAAAACATGCTTCGGGCTGAACTTTAACAACTATTTTCAAAGTATACCACCCTGGAATTTTCCATATTACATTTTCCCTTTGGGCCCATATGGCCAGTTTTCAGCAATTGTTCCCAGCAGTATATATGCCCGTTATAGTGTGTATACTTCTCAATCGGGTAAATGTAATATTATGGCAGAAGCTAATGCCGGTGGGTCTTATGCCAAAAGCAATTGCAGCTTTCGCGGGCAAACGGACCCTGTTAAAGAAATGGGCACAATTGCAAGCCTTAACTCTGTATTTTCTGTAAATACATCACAGCATTTTTCGTTGCAGTTGAAGGCAGGCATTATGTATAACTATCAACAGTACAACATATATAATTTTGATGCAACAAAGCTGCCTATTGGTGAAGTTCCACCACCCTGGCAAACGGTGTTTACTGCAGTAAGTTTTGCAGGCTCTTTCAGTTTGCAATATAAATTGTAATACACCTTTTGATGTAAGAAAAATGCCGGCTATTGACCGGCATTCTAGTTTTTCGTCCCCTCTTTCAATGTTAAGCCAATATGTTCATTTGAAATAATTGTTAAGAATGAACCTGAACGGTGCTTTTTTGCTGGTTTGTTGCTATACCTGTTTTACCTTTGTTTGTTGAAAACTGTGTGTACAAGGGCATACATTGCAATGACACAAAAGGCTGTAGGCATAGGTAGCTTTGTATCAGGGTTCTTTAAGGCTTGAGAATGAATTAAAAAACTACAATCATGGGTGGCACAGAAAAAAGAAAAGTAGATGTGGTAGTACTGTCAGATGTACACCTGGGCACCTATGGCTGCCATGCCGAAGAACTGAACAGGTATTTAAAAAGTATTCAACCGGGCAGGCTTATATTAAATGGCGATATTATAGATATATGGCAGTTCAGCAAGCGTTACTGGCCACAATCGCACATGAAGGTTGTGAAGAGTATTGTGAACTTTATGACAAAAGGGGTAAAGGTTACGTATATTACAGGTAACCATGATGAGATGCTTAGAAAATTTACCGGTTTGAAGGTCGGTAAAATGAAGATTAAAGATAAAACCGTATTAAAGCTAAGTAATGGTAAAAGCGCCTGGATATTTCATGGTGATGTATTTGATGTTACTATGCAGCATTCAAAGTGGCTTGCAAAATTGGGTGCGGTAGGATACGATACACTTATTTTACTCAACCGGTTTATAAACCACATTTCGGTTTGGATGGGAAGAGGTAAAATATCTTTATCGAAAAAAATAAAGGATAGTGTAAAGAGCGCTGTTAAGTTCATTAATAATTTTGAACGCACTGCAGCCGATATAGGCATATCAAATGGGTATGACTATGTGGTATGTGGCCATATTCACCAGCCCGAAATAAAAGAGATACATACCGATAAAGGTTCTATAACCTATATGAATTCCGGTGACTGGATCGAGAACCTTACCGCACTTGAATATAATGACGGCGAATGGAGTATTTATAAATACAATGAAGCCGATTTTCCACACGAGGAAGAATTTGTAGATCCGAATCAGCAGGAACTTTTCAATAAGATGCTTGAGGAATTTATGGTGAAGGGGAAGAAATAATATGTGCGTATGACACTTATACATCGTTTGGTTTCATTAGTTTATTGGGCATACCATTACTACATGGAATGGTGCAATTTGTGGATGTAACCTTCTACATTCCGTATATATAATTCGGTGAATTATGTATCTTTTGCCGTCTCTGTCCGTTATATCTTTGTATTGTGTGAACCCGTTGCGGGTTTAATTGTACTACTTCAAAGTGCCATGCTTTATTGTTTTTTTTAACTGTTTAATCTCCATATATGAATAAGTCCATTCTTATTACCTGCCTGTTGCTATTAACTATATTGGTTAAAGGGCAAAGCGGTAGCGATACGGCTATGCAAAAAGACAGGGCCTTGAATATTTTTGTGGACTGTGCCTATTGCGATATGGATTACCTGCGAACTGAAATGACCTTTGTGAACTATGTGCGTGACAGAATGGAAGCACAGGTTGATGTTATTGGTTCGGCCCTGCAAACAGGCAGTGGTGGTACTGAATACACTTTTGTTTTTAAAGGCCAGAAACAATTTGCAGGAAAATCAGATACGCTTAAAGTCTGTGTGAAATCGTACGAAACGGCTGAAGGAACACGAAAGAATATTGCCCAGATCATTAAACTTGGGTTAGCAAGGTATGTTGCATGTACGCCATATGGCTGCAAGCTGAATATTTCGGCAGAGACTGATACAGCAAAAGCAGTAGCTAATAGTACTTCTGTAACCGATAAGTGGAAGTCCTGGGTATTCAGCGCCGGTGCCAACGGATTTTTAAATGCTCAGGATCTGACAAAATACAGCTTCGTTGGTGGCTCTCTTTCGGCAACAAAAATTACACCCGAATGGAAGATCAGCCTTAGTGTTAGCGCTCAGTACACTAACAACTCGTATATAGTGCCCGACTCAACTATTACCAGTTCTACCAAAAGCCAGAACTTTTCATTTCTGTATGTTAAAAGTATAAACGAACATTTTTCATGGGGACTGAACATACCCGTATATACATCAACCTTTTCTAACCTGAAGCTATCTGAAACGGTTGCACCGGGTATTGAGTATTCTGTTTTTTCTTACAGCCAGGCTACACACAGGCTTTTAAGGTTCCTATACTCGGTGTACGGAGTGAATAACCAATATATTGATACAACTATTTACGGCAAAACAAAGCAGTTGCTGTTTGGTGAATCACTAACTGCATCTGTAACCTATAAAGAACCCTGGGGCTCACTTAATACTTCAATTGTCGGCTCTCATTATTTTTACGATTTCAGTAAAAATAACCTCTCTGCTTCGGTATCGCTTAACCTGAATATTTTTGAAGGCTTCACACTGAACTTATATGGTGCAGCCGGTTTGGTGCACGATCAGTTGTTCTTACCGGCTGAAGGCGCTACGGCCGATGAAATTTTATTACAGGTCAGGCAGTTGGCAACCTCATATACCTATTTCACCAGCATCGGGTTTACTTACACCTTTGGTTCTATATTCAACAATGTGGTTAACCCAAGGTATAATATAAATAACGGAAGTAGTTTTAGCATTAGCATGAATTAGTACGTTCTTAGTATATTAGCGGTGCATAAATCAGCCCCCTCAATGCTAAAACAATTACTCAGTTGCGTATTGTTTGTTTCTTTTTATATGGCTGCTGTTGCACAGGACCATACCGGAATGTTTTCTGGTGGCGATAATATTATAGGCATGGGTGTTGGGCTTGGCGGATATTATGACTACGGTGTAGGTAAGCAATACACGCAAACCCCAAACCTTATATTTACCTACGAAAAAGCAAGCAAGGGTGGTGTCACAGCCCTTGGCTGGGGAGGGTATGTTACCTATCTGTCGTCAAGCGATGTGTTTACCGATAAGGTTACCAATTATAGCTACAGCGATAAATATGTATTTGAGTTTGTAATGCTGCGTGCTTCCATACATTACATTGTAAAGAAGAAAATAAAGGTTGACCCATATGGCGGTTTTACCATTGGCTATGCTTTTGCGCAACATACGTTTTCAACTGCCGACCCTTATTACAAAAAACTATATGACCCCGGTTATTCAGCATATAGCGCCGAGCCTGCAAATTCCGGAACGGTACAGTTTGGAATTTACGGAGGGTTCAGGTATTATTTTACCAATGCAATAGGCATTTCGGCCGAACTTATGATAATGAACAACGGCTATAATTATATAGGCCTGGGATTAAGTATACGGTTTGGTAAAAATAATGCCTTGCAAAAGAAGAAGTCATCAACAGGTGGACCGGCACCTGTTATCAACCACAAATACTAACATCATTTGATCTGTTCATGGCTAAAGCCAAAAACAGGATATTACAAAATAACCCCACCTTTAAAGGTGGGGTTAAATAAGTGTATCAACTAGGGCTTTAGCCCTGATGTATGTTTCCTAAATATCATGTTTTTATTTTATGAGTTGAATTTTATTGTTACTAATTTCTTATGAAATTGTGTTGGTAATCATATTATTATGAATGTTGGTAAAAAAATACATATCTATTTATTAAGCCGATTTACGATAACCAAAAAATAGTAAGTTTGTGGTACAGGGCAGGTGAAATGCATAACACCTGATTGATTTACAGAGTATCGAATTCTATTTATACATTAAATGAAAAAAAGTTACGTTATTACGTTGATTTTGTTGGCAGTAAGCTGTGTGGGTTTTTCGCAAAAGCAAAAATTAAATCACGATCAAAAACAACTTCTGGGTATATATTCAGAAAAGGCCGACTATCTTTTTAAGGAAGATAATTTTTACCCTGCATTGGCTATTTATGTAAAAATGTTAAGACTCGATTCGCTTGATGAAATGAGCCTGTTCAGGGCAGGTATATGTTATATACACTCCGATGAAAAAGAAAAATCGATAAGCTATTTATTGAATGTATATAAAAAAGACCCTAATGCAGAAGATATATTGTACTACCTGGGCAGGGCTTACCATATAAACTACCAGTTCGATAAGGCAATAGATTATTTCAAGCAGTTTATAGCCACTAACCCGGCGCCCGATAAAATGGAACTGGCAAAGCGGTACATTGAATACAGCAACAATGCTAAAGAAATGATGGCTAAACCAAGAACAGTAAAGATTGAGAACCTGGGCTCTGTTGTTAATACACCCGCTGCAGAATATGCCCCTATTATTACTGCTGACGAATCGGAGCTTATATATACTTACCTGGGGCCGCAAAGTACAGGTGGTTTGCTCGATGGTAACAACCAACCCGATTCACTGGGTAGTTACAATGAAGACATTTTTATTTCGCGCAAGATTGGCGATAACTGGACAACACCTGAAAAGATCGATGAGCTCGACACAAAGGGTAACGATGCCAGTATAGCTATTTCGGCAGACGGTAACCAATTATTCACCTTTCACGCAACAGCTAAGAATGGCGGTGATATTTATGTAAGTACCCAATATAATGGTCACTGGAGTAAGCCTGAAGCATTAGGCCCGAATGTAAATACAAAATACTGGGAAGGTAGTTGCTCATTGGCTGCAGGTGGTAAAACACTTTTCTTTGCCAGCAGCAGGCCCGGTGGTATTGGCGGAAGAGATCTGTATATGTCTAGTTTAATGCCCGATGGTAATTGGGGAAAAGCAATTAACCTGGGCCCGAATATAAATACAGCGCTTGACGAAGATGCACCGTTTATAACTACCGATGGAATAACGCTCTTCTTTAGTTCAGAAGGATGGAAGAGTATGGGTGGCAGCGATATTTTTTATTCAAACCTTAATTTGGGCGACAGCACATGGAGCACACCAACCAACTTAGGGTATCCTATTAATTCACCTGACGATGACCGTTACTATGTGCTGAATGCAAACAGCACGAAAGGATATTTTTCATCGAACCGTAAGGGCGGTTTTGGCCAGCAGGACATTTATACCATTAGCCCTGGTATACCGGGTGCCAAACCTATGGTAGAACTTACTATCGGTACGGTAATGGCTGACGGAAAACCGGCTAAAGCTGATATTACCGTAAGCAATGCAAAAACAGGAAAGGTAAAAGGCCAATACCATTGCGATGGAAGCACAGGCGACTACATTGTGGGTTTTGCTCCGGGTATTACCTATAAAATAGTTACCAAAATTGAAGGCGCTCCGCCACACATCGAATATCTGAATCTTGATTCTATGAGATCGGCCTTAACCATGGAAGAAGATGTTCATTTGTATTCACCAGAATACAGAAAGGCGAATAACATTACCACACCCGATTCAAGCAATGATTTGCAGGCAAAGGTGAATCAGCAGATTGCTGAATTCAAAGCTGAACGTCAGCATCCCGATCTGTATGAAGCGAAGGTGTATCAGCAAGTGCTTAATCAATATGCAAATGTAGACTCAGCAGGTATTTCGTATGACCTTGAGCTTGGTGTTTACCAGCATGCCAGCGATTTTGATTCACTGCGCTATGTAGGCCTTGGAGATATTTCCAGCTCAACCGATCTGCATGGAAATATAATTTACTATATAAAAGGAATGCATACCATGCTTAGCGCTGAAATATTAAAGTACAAGGCAATTAAGTGCGACACTGCAAAGAAGAAATTTATGAAGGTTGTGGTGAACGACCATGGCCACAACAGAACTGTGAGCCAGTTTTATATTGATGAGTACAGAAAAGGATGGGATAATTTTGTACCTGATACAGTTCCAACCATTGTACCTACCAAAATACTCAGCAAGCCGGTTGAATCGTTTAATGTGGCAACTGTAGAGGTTTCTAAAACCTATGTGTTGAGTAATGTGTTCTTTAATACAGGTAATGCTGTGCTGCGCGCCGAATCGAATAAAGAGCTGGATGAACTGGCTGATGTAATGAACAAACGCAAAACAATGACAGTTGAAATTGCAGGCTACACTGATAACGTAGGAAATGATTACATGAACAAAAAACTATCGCAGCAACGCGCCGATGCTGTGCGCACATACCTTATTCAAAAGGGTATTGACGGTGAACGGGTTGCCGCCAGAGGTTATGGATCATCAAAACCGGTTGCAGATAATAGCACCGAAGATGGCAGGCAAAAGAACCGCCGTGCAGAGCTGACTGTTATTAAGCAATAACATTATTTTCAATGAAAAAGGTTTCAGTTACCAGTATAGTAAGTTTTATATTAGCTGCTACCAGTATAGTTTGTATTGCACTTAATTTGCATGTTGCAGCCTCCGTTACAGGTTTATTGGCATACTTTACGGCATTGTTTACAGTAAAAAATGAAACTGCCGTGTGGCAGGTCTATTATCTTCTGGTCGTTTCAGTAGTGTTTGGGTATGCTGTTTCGCCCGACAGTTATTACATGATAATTTCGCTGATATTTCTGACATTAATGTATGGTATAAGGGCTCTGTTTATTGTTCAGCTCGGAAACCATCGTTTGCCCTGGTTAGAGGCTTTATTTTATAGCCTTGCAGTTGGCACGTATTTAATGAATTTGCAGGGGCATCTCGACTGGATGGGTTGGGCTTTTCCGGCATCTATGCTGGCCTTTGGTTTATTTATTGTTTCAGGCATGGTGGCTAATGCCAGAGATCTCAGCAAGTCCTTGTTCGATCAGTTTCGTGTTAAAATAGGTAAGCCCGCACCAGGGTTTACATTACCCGACCAGGATGGTAATATGGTTTCACTTACCGACTTTAAAAATAAGCGCCATGTGCTACTTGTGTTTGTTCGTGGTGAATGGTGCCCAACCTGCCATATTATGCTTCGCACATACGAAAAATATAAAGAAAAATTTGCAGAAAAAGATATTATGATAATGGCCATTGGCCCTGACCCCGTTGGCGTAAACAAAGAAATGGTGATGCGCCTGGGGGTAGATTATAAAATGCTTTCAGATGATAAAATGGTAGTTGTTAAATTATATGGTACCATGATTCAACCCAATAATCCCAGGGCTACATACGCCGAAGGTATTCCATTGCCGGCAGCATTCCTTATAGATAAAGAAGGTACGGTTGTATTTACATCTAACCCCCGGAAACCGGGAGAAATTCTCAGGTCCGATGCTATTTTCCCTGTTGTGGAGAAATTATAGGAATGGATATTTCATATAATGGTGGCACTGCCTGGAACCCGATGGCAGATCAAAAAGGCTTTCATGTTATGCGAAAAGCAAGGCACGGGGACTTAGTAATTGCCGCGGGAAAGGGCAGGGTAAGTATAGTTTCGCTTCTTCAGTGAGAATGCTTCTCTTCTAGCTTCTTTTGCACTTTATCAATAAAGCCCGGTTTAGGCGCTAAGCCTGCCTGTGTGGCTGCATTGGCAAATTGCAGTGCGGCTTGTTCATTACCAATAGAGTCGTAAGCAATAGCAAGGTTATAGGCTGCATTCGGAAATACATCTTTCGAATTAAATTTCAGCGCTGATTTAAAATCAGTGATCGATCTGTCCATATTACCGGCATTAAATTCGGCAACACCTCGGTAAAAAAAGAAGAAAGGGTTGTTCGGGTTCAGCAGAATTAACGCATTGTATTGCAATATGCTTGGCTTGTTCTTTTGCGCCTGCACCATGTTAAAACTTGTTTCCGCCAATCGTTTTTCAGCATCGCCATTCAACTGAAAAGCCTGTAAATAATCTTTAATGCAGTTTGTGCTATCGCCTGCCATGGCATCAGCTACGGCTCTGTCTACATACGTTATATATACATTTTTTTCACTCTCTATTGCTTTGGCATAATATGTCATAGCATCCCGGTAATCGTTCCTGTTCCGGTAAATGTTGCCAAGCACATCGTATATTTTTGCATCAGCTGCATTAAGCTGCCCGAGTACAGCATAGTTTTCAAGCGCCTTGTCGGTATCGCCTTTATCCATGTAATAATTCCCCAGCCATTTGTACGATAGTAGGGCACGGTATGGATATTTTTTAATGGCATCGCCAAGCAGGGTTTCCGAATTGTGCCAAACGGCAGTGCGTTCGTAACACGCGTATGACAGTATAGCCGAGAGAGCAAACACAACAGTCAACAGAGCTGTTTTTGCAGATGGGAATCGTTTAGTCAATTCACTTACAAAGAATGCCGTAATGAAAATGATACCTATGGATGAAACATAGGAATAGCGATCGGCCATAATGGCTGCACCACATGAAATAAACTGAAGCACGAAAATTATATTAGCAATAAAGAAGCCCATACCAAAGGCAATCACCTTAAAATAAAACGGATTTCTTTTGTAGGTAAGTACAAGCGGAACAATAATTACCAGTAAGGCTATAAATGGAGCAGCGTAGTAAATAAAAGGTAATGAGCCATCGATATACCTATAGGGGTAAGGGTAAAATGTAGAAAGAAAGCTTGGGTTGAATAATTTATACAAATACATATCGAAGCCGTATGAGGCATACATAATACGCTCACCAATGGTCAGTTTGTTGAAGTCGGCAATGGCGCCCGCTTTGTTTTGCGTGTACACAGCAAATAAACCAAAGGCCATGGCAGCAAGGAAAAATATAGTTTTTTGTGTCAGCAGTTTCAATTCGATCTTTCTTCCATATAAGTAATCGAGTGCAAGCAGTGAAAGCGGAAATACCACAGCCATAGGTTTTGAAAGGCAGGAACAGACGAACAGCCCAAACGTTATCCATACCCATTTTTTATTACTTGATTTAAGATGTTTGATATAGGATATTAATCCCAGGAGGTAAAAGAAGGTATATAGCACATCTTTACGTTCTGCTATCCAGGATACCGATTCTACATGCAAGGGGTGCACCCCAAACCACAGGGCGCCAAGTATGGCTATCAGGAATGAATCATCCTCTTTCAGTTTTATTATTTTGCAAAATTCAGTTAGCAGAAAGAAGACCAGGATAACATTTGCTATATGGATAAGTATATTGGTAAGGTAATAGGTAGCCGGCTTCAGTTTGGCAAACTGGTAATTAATGGCCAGCGACATCATGCAAAACGGGTGGTAATTGTTCCGTGTAATATCTTGCGTGAAAATTGACTTTAAATGATCGGGGGTGAGGGTTTGTATAATGGTGTCTTTAGTTACATATACATCATCATCCCAATCGCTGAACTGGTTATTCAACGACCTTTGGTAACATATAAAAGTGAGCACGCATATAGCTGCCAATACCCACCATTTTTTTGTTCCCAGGCCCGATGTTTGTGTTTGCGGTGTCATTACTGTGTGTAAAAATAATATATTTAGTAGTAAGCAGTTAGGGTAGGTAAAGTCATTATTCCTATATTTGGTATGCATGATAAAGAAATACCTTTTATGTTCTGTATTTGCACTGAGTAGTGTTATTCTTGCAGCACAGCCAGAATCTGCAAAAAAAGATTCTGTACTGAAAGCTGCATTGGCAGCCACACCTGAGCTTACACCAGTGGCAGATACTAATCTGGCGAACCAGTTTACTATTAAAGTTAACCCTGGCTTATTGTTCAGCGAACAAGGCTTATCAATTCAGTATAACCTGCAAAACAATTTTGGCATTCAGATCGGTGCCGGCTATAACGAGGATATAAGTGGCAACCCCAATTTCCCCAATACAGGCGGGCATGGGTATACCATACGTGCAGGCATATTGCAATATCTTGATGATGCCAAAAAATATTATTTCTGTTTCGAAGGTTTCTACCGCAACTTTGGTAAAATAACTGCTGTGGCGGAGGATACGGAAGGGTTTACCCAGGGTATAGATGATGAAGTTATAAACCCGCTAAGGCAGAACCTGGGTAGTGTAAGTGTTGGCGATGGGCAAAAGGTTGATGTATACACTGCTGAAGTGCATATGATTTGCTTTGATGCTGTAATGGGTTACCAGTTCCGCAAAAAGCATTTTGTGCTCGATCTGTTTGGCGGTTTAGGTTCACGCGAAAAAACAATTCACCTGCATGAAACGGGCTACTATGCTAATCCCTTAGATTATAGTATAGGTCCTTTTATTCCTTACCCAACCGTGCAAAGCAAAACAATAGATAATACTTATGTTGATGTAAAGCTGGGCTTTACACTTGGGTATAGATTTTAGCCAGGCTTACAATTCTGGTTATAAGGTAGTTTAGTGTCTTAGTTTGGAAAAGGCATGATGATTTGCTATATTCGCTTTACTAAATCCACATTTATGAAAAAAATTACATTTCTCTTTACGGTTTGTATAATGACTTGTTTGTCATTGTTTGCTCAAACGAAAACATTTACAAAAACATTTGCTTCAAGCGGAAGTATATTATGGGACTATGCTGAACCTGCATCTTCAGGATATAGATATGTAGGTACACTTGATAGTAACCTTATATGGGCCAGGACAGATACAGGAGGCAATATAACCACTTGTAATGAATACAAAGCCCCGTTTAAATTTATAACGCAATCTGAATCGGTTGGTGCTTCTCCGGGTGAACCTGGTGATGTCCATACAATGCTTGTTGCTTCTTCGCCGGGTAATTATATTTTGGTTGCATGTCTTTATGGTGGTAATGCTATAGGGTTAATTAAAATAAATTCTACCGGAGGGGTATCCTGGACCAATAAATACACAATACCTTCTCTTTCAAAATTTACCTTGAGTAGCTTATCATTGTCAAATTCGGGTAAATATGGCTGGATTGCAGGCTATGGTAATGTAGGTAAGGTGAAAACAGGTGTAATTATTGAAGTAGATTCTTCGGGAAATATAGCGCAAGGTAAAAGCCTTGTTGTAGATTCAACAATTAACAATGCAGGAAGTTTTTACCAAATGGGTGGCCTGGTTGAAGGGAAAGACAATAGCTGTTATATTACGCTTACTACTGCATCTGTTAATTTCATGGGGTATGGTCCGAATAGCGGACTGATTGTTAAAACAGATTCTTTATTAAATAGTAAATGGAGCAAGGGAGGTCCTATGGGTACAACTTCTATGGCAATAAATGGTAATGCTATATACACATTACAATTCTATGAAAGCTATGCTACCCCTCCCAATTTTCCCAGATACAATGAAATAGAAACATTTGATACTTCGGGAAAACAAACAGTTTCGATACAGTTTCTGGAAGATGAGGCGGGATGCACTCAAATACAGCCTACAAAAGATGGAGGTTTTATTACCTATGGCGCCAGAGCTGATGGCTGGTTTGAGGGGACAGTGATAAAATTCACTAATACGAATACGGTTCAGTGGGCAAATTATTATAACATAAATCCGAAAGATATGGAGCAGATAAACTCTATAATGCCCGATGCCGATGGTGGTTATATTATGACAGGCAATGCAAGTACCAATACCGTATATGATTTGTTAGAAGGCTTTGTACTTAAATCCGATTCAATGGGGAACAATACATGCATTAATACTGCATTTTCATATCCACCAGCAGGTACCGGGCTTAGTACAGCATCAGGCCGAGATTCAGTTATCATTAGCGCACTTACGGTTAACGATAGTTCTTTAACAGCAAAACTAACGACTATAATTGATTCCGAGGGAGTGGATTGTATAAACGGTATTCCGACTTCTGTTAATAGTATTGATAAGGTACAGCAAAGTGTAATTCTATTTCCTAACCCCAATCATGGCCAGTTCACCATTGAGTCATCAGTCGTTAGTGGTCAGTCCTTAGTTGAGGTGTACAATATGCTTGGAGAGAGAGTTTTTATGCAATACTCATTACCTGATACGCAATGTCACGTTAACTTAAGCAATCAGCCAGCCGGTATTTATTTGTATAGAATTATAGGTGCCGATAGTAAGAGTATCGCTACAGGTAAATTTGTAATAGAGTAGGTAAGGAAAGATTTACTTAGAGCTCATTGCCTTTTCTTCAGGCACCACACGTTGCAATATATAATTGCTTAGCTCAACGTCGTCGCCAATAAGGCATAATGTTCTATCGTTTACCGATTTTACTTCCATGTAATTGTATACCTTTTTACCATGCACCAATACATAGTATTTCAAAAAGTATCCCATACCTTCATCGCCCATATTGGTAAATATAGGGTTGCTGCATTGGGTTGAAATAGTAAACACTTCTTTCCTGTGGTTCTCGTCCTGCGGATCAGAAAATGTAATGGTATCTCCACTGATATTCATACTGCCTTTTTGTTTGCCTTTTACAAACCTCCAGTCGCCAATAAGCCTTTTATGAATAGCTTCACTTGAATCAGCAGCCTTGTTCTGACCGAAGCTGGCTCCGCCGAACAAAAAAATAAAAATGATACAAACTATGGGTTTCATGTTGCTCTAATTAATGGCCTTATTAATTCCCTTTGTTAAGGTATTTTTTAGGTGAAGAGTCCATTAGCAATAAATAAGGAAGGACGAATATAACTAAAATGTTTATCATTTGCAAGTTTTAGATGAATATAGCCGGTAAAGTATCTATTGGCTAAGGATTTCGTGGCGGTTTTGAGGCTCTTGGTTTTCTCCTTATAAGCAAAAGGGTAAGGTCCGACCTGTTAATATCTATGTTGTTTTATTGTTTAGTATAATAAGCATAATATTTAAATTTGCTTTTAACCACTTATATCAACTTATATCACTATCAGTTTAGGGGAAAAGGCCTCTCTGAGGCCCAAACTAAAAGCCCCATCCCGACGAGTCGGAATAGGGCTTAAAGATGATAACCACTATCATGAAAACATGGCAAACATAAAAACAATATGAAACAGAAACAAACATTTTTAGGACTTTTTTTAGAAAAACTCCGAAACAGCCAGCCAGAGCGGCAGGCAAGCCAAAAAAATAACATGAGAACCAAGGGCGCCAGCATAAGCTATGCTTATGTGCAGGAAGGCGCTATATATAACATTGGCGACGACCCGCGCTCATATATCCGCGACGGATACCGTAAAAACCCCAATGTATATGCCGTTATTGAAATGATAGCCCGCAGTGCAGCCAAAGCACAATACAAGTTGTTTGATGTTACTAACCCTGCTGCCAAAGTTGAGCTTACACAACACCCTATACTCGATCTGCTTAACAGGCCTAACCCCTACCAGGGCCGTGCTGAGTTCATTGAAAATGTTTTTGGCTATAAGCTGTTGACGGGCGAATGCTTTATACCTAAAATACGTGTGCAAATAGGCAGCAACAAAGGAAAGGTAATACAACTTATTACCATTCCTCCGCAGTTCGTAAGTATATCGCTCGATGAAAGCACAGGCCTGCCCAGCTCATTCAACTTTGTAAACGGACGATATAAAGAGCAGATAGCGCCCGAAGACCTGATATTTACCAAATACTGGAACCCCGATGGAACCGTACGGGGAGTATCGCCGCTTGCTGCAGCACGTAAAGTAATAGCACAAAGCAATGATGCCTACGAAGCGGGTATGAAACTGATAAAGAATCTGGGCCCGACAGGCATACTTACCGTTACCGATGAAAATACCCAGTATGATGATGCACAGCTTGATGCTTTGCAGAAAAAGTATGAAGAGAAATATGGAGGACCTGCCAATTATGGCAAAATACTGATAACAGGCGGTAAGTTTAACTGGATAACCACTGGTGCAAAGGCAGAAGACCTGGGCTTATGGGAAGGGCAGAAAATGAATATGCGTGATATATGCAATGTGTATGGCATAAGCAGCCAATTGCTGAACGACCCCGATAATAAGACATACAGTAATATGCAGGAAGCACGTAAATCGTTAATTACAAATTGCGTGTTGCCGGAACTGCATTTGTTCATCGATAGCCTTAACCGCAACCTTATACCGGAATTTGAAAAGCTTGATGGCCGCCGTTATTGCCTTGAAATAGATAAACAACATTTCCAGGAGATACGCGAAGATGAGGAAAGCCGCGTGAACTTACTTGCACAAGCCTGGTGGATGACCTTGAATGAAAAACGTAAGGCAATCGGCTTAGGTGAATTGAATACACCTGAGGGCAACCAGATGTTTATACCGGATAACCTTACCGGAGTTAAAAGCTCATCAATTAATCAATGATTAGGTTAAAACAAAGAAGTATTTATATTTGTAAATAATTAATCATAGAAAATATATTAGTTGCAATGACTGAACTAAGAAATAAAAACATAACAATACTGGCTAATTTTTTTAATCCGTCGGTATTTAATAGTCTTTGGTTTGTAAAAAATGGAATATTAAAAGAAGAGGATATCAATGCCAAAACATCATTTCAGTCACCAGATATATCTCAAGTTAATACTAGTACTTTCAGTTTAATTGTAGTTCTAAATCAATTAGTATTTCATGTCATAGATGATAATGAAGCAAAGAGTATAGAGATACTGAATAAGATGATTTCTGCTCTCCCTCATACACCGTATACTGCAATGGGAATAAATTTTGTATTTGATGCACCAGCATTAGATACGGATTTATCTGAATATTCAAGAAAATTGTTTTTTTACCCAGAGAGCAAATTACATTCTTTATTTAATACTCAAGATGCAAAATTTGGTGTATATTTAAGTAAAAATGTTAATGGAAGTAGGCTTAAATTGGATATTAAACCAGCGACTATTTCTGATGCTAATGGAAGTATTAATAAGGAAGTAATAACTTATGCTTTTAACTTTCATAAAGACTTGAATAAAGATAACCCTGTTAATGATTTACTAGATTTAATTAAAAAGTGGGGAGAGTATAAAAAAAATGCCGAGGAAATAATTAATGTTATTTATTCATGATTATGGAGGATGTATTAGATAGAAGAAGTGATTTTGATATTTTGGATAGTCTTAGAGCGGGATATGTTAATAATACAGCAACGTATTCTGATGCTGGAATTAGTGGCTTTATTTCTCAATCCAGCAATGGAATATTTTCAGGTAGTTCTATTATAGTAAACTCGGGTATTTCTTTATTTGCCAAAGCTATTGGGAGTGAATCAATTGTAAAAAAACAATTACTTAATAGACAAGCCTATGTAAACGGGGCTGTTATTGAATATACTTATGTTTTACCGCCAGAGCCTGATTTAACACTAGCGACGACAAAAAATGTTCCGGTAATTTCTTATGGATTAAAAGTTGAAAATTATATTCAGCGGTACTATGAAGAATTATTGAAAAATTGGGGTTTTGAATTAGAAGATTCAATGGAAATTATCTCTTTCCTTTTAAGGAATTTAACTATGCTTAGCCCACTTGAAGAATCAAAGGAACGTATCGAAAAATATTTCGTGAATTCCAAATTACAACTTTCACTTTATAAGGATATAGAGGAGCAATATCAAGTTTTGAATATTCTTATCCTGAATGAATACACTCCTGAAGAAGCATTATTTAGAGAGGAGTCACTTTTCGAAGAATGGTTTAAGAAGTATTACATTGCTTTTAAAGGTAGATTATCAATCCGCGAATGTCCAATAATATAAATGGCTTTTGATTTTAATAAATACGAATCATTTGCAAAATTATTTGCAGAGTGCAATCATGAAGAAGGATTAAGAAACTCCGTTAGTCGAGCATATTATTCCTATTACCATAAGGTAAAATCTTTTATGCAAATTCCGAATAAAACTTATATGAGACATGAGGAGTTAATCCGAAAGCTTAGTGAAATGGGTGGAAAGGGGGCTTGGCTATCAAAATCTATGCAAACAATGAAAGAGGAAAGAGAACAAGCTGATTATTATGCTGAAAATCATCCATACAAGGAACGTATAATATTTGATAAAAGGGGTGTCAGTAGGTTTTGGATTAGGTATGAGAATGCAGTAAAAACATTACTTGAGCAGCACAATGAAGAGTAATTGATTGGTTTTATAATGAAAAATGTAGCAATCTATTTTCATTTGTTTGTATGTTAATAACCTCTTGTTTTTTTTTTGCCTCATAATCTCTAAATAAAAAATGAGGCTGTACAATAGTGTTCTCCCATATCTAATCGTATTACGATAGCTACTCACTTATATGTGACGCTTCACAGGTTGAATATTGAATAGATTGCATTAATAAACCTTACGCAAGAGATCAAGCTGACCCAAACAAATACCCTCAACCAAGTTTCACGTATCGTTACCATGTGTTAATCGAAAAGCCATAAACCACACCATAAGCTCAGCCTAACTTTGTTTCAAGTTAGTCAAAGGTATTTTAACTTAAAACTATGAGCTATGAAAACAACACAAAAAATATCTACAGGAGTGTTTGTAGCACTTATAGCCGGTGCAGCCATATTCAATGGTTGTAAGAAAGACAGTGTTTCGCCAACCAACCCGCAATCAACCTATAATATGTACATGACCGATGCACCTGCAGTTAACTATAGCCAGGTAAATGTAAATATAGTTGGTGCACAGGTAAACAGCGAAACAAGCGGCTGGGTTAACCTGAATGTAAAGCCCCGTATTTATAACCTGCTTACGCTTTGCGGTGGTAAGGATACCTTGCTTGCAACAGGTATGGTATCTACCGGAAATGTGTCGCAGGTTAGGTTAATATTGGGCGCTACAGGTAACACAGTAATGGTAGGCAGCACGCTTTACCCGCTTTCTACCCCGAGTGATCAGCAATCGGGCCTGAAAGTAAATGTGAATAGCTATGTGGCAGGTGGCGCAGCCTTTAATCTGTTGCTCGATTTTGATGCAGGCATGTCGGTAGTGGCAAGTGGTTCAGGTTCATATATACTAAAACCTGTTATACGCGCTAATGTTGCACCAACAAATGGCGGAATAAAAGGTGTTATAACTGAGTTCTCATCGCAGTATACAGTTATGGCAACCAATGGCACCGATACTTCTGCAACCTATTCAAGTGCAATTGATGGAAGGTTTGAAATATTGGGCCTTGCCTCGGGTACTTACAATGTATTGGTAGTGCCGCAAGCACCGTATACTGTGGAAACCTTTACAGGTGTAATAGTAAGCGCCGGACAGGTAACCAATATGGGTAGTCTGACGATTGAATGAGGTGGAGTTATGTATATAAACAAAGAACTCCCATCCTGACAGATTTGGCGGGGTGGGAGTTGAGTTTATTAAAGAATAACAGCTTACTGTGTTTTGCGTTAGGGATTATTCGTATCTCGTTTATTCTTCAAGGAACTTATGAGGCTTCGCGTTGCAACTAAAACTCCACAGCCGACCTTAGGAGGCGAGGAGTTGTAGTGTAAAGCCCGACCCGCTAGGGGAACGCCCCAATGAAATTAATTTATGAAAAAAGGCGCTTAAAAAAACCGATTATTACAGCAATTAAAGCCACAGCGGCGGCAATAGCAAAAGGTGTACCGTATAGTAAACTCGTTACCATGCCAATATTCTCGCTATTTGTATTTGAGCTTCGGGCAAAAAACTCCATTCTGAATTTTTTTTAAGAAATTAATACTGCGCTTTCCGCATCTTTTTTACCTCAGCATTGGGCTTCAGTTCGGCAGCGTATTTAGGTTTTTGAAACTGGCTGTTTTGTGCACTCATGGCATTCTCTGAGTTTTTAATGCAGGTTTGCGATGATTTGGAATACTGGTCTTTCCTTTCCGGTTGCTTACTACTCTGAAAAGCGCATTGAGCAAATACCGATGTGGCTGAAAAGCCAATGAACAGAATTAACAGTGTCTTTTTCATGATTGTTTTTTATTAGGCCTAATAGCTCTTATACGTAGAATTAACGGTAAGGTTTCATTTTTATTGTTAAGTTATTGTTACTACCTAACACGGTTTAGATTAAGACAAAAACATTGAAATAAATTTTTAAGACACAGGATTTATTGTTAGGTTTGTTTTGAGTATAACCCTGAGCATACAAATTAATTATAACCGGAATTCACCGGTTTTGGTTTCAGGGATTGTGCTGAATTTTAAATCGTACGCATGAAGAAAATTACATTTTACGCAATTGCTACCACAGCACTTGCAACATTAGCAGGCAACGTAATTGCCCAAACAGGTGTAGGTATAAATACCTCAGGTGCCGCCGCCGCCGATTGTGCTGTTCTCGATGTTAGTTCAACCACATTGGGTGAACTTATTCCGCGTGTGGCCCTTGCTACCGGAACCACCACATATGGCCTTTCGGGCACATCTACTAACGCTAACAGTATGCTTGTGTACAATACAGCAACTGTTGTAAATGCTACTCCATCACTTTCATTATATCCCGGTTTTTATTATTGGAGCACGGCATCCACCAAATGGATCCCTTTAATATCGGGTACAAGCGGCTGGCTGTTAAATGGAAATTACGGTACAACTGCAACAGCAGTACCAACAACATATGGTACCACAACGCTTGGCGTAACAGGCAATTGGTTGGGTACGGCCGACGCCCAATCATTGGTAATAGGTACAAATAATATTGAAAGAATGCGTGTGCTTTCGGGTGGTAATGTGGGCATAGGCACTGCAGCACCCGTAAGTCTTTTTCATGTGCTCGATTCTGCAGGTAGTTTTGCAAACAGTCCGCTGGTTACCATATCCGGTAATCATACCACCGGTGGTGTTACATTATATATACCGTCAACCAGCCAAACAACAGGTAATTTATTGTATTTAAACGGAACAAATACTTCTGCAACTGGCCCGGCACTGCTGGTGCGTAATAAAGGTACCAGTTCAAATGCTATACTTTCAATAGGTGGCGGGGCTGTTAATTATTCATCCATTTTCGCACAAACAACAGCTACTGCTGGAGGTACGGGCGTAGCCGTTACTGCATCAACACACGCTATTTATGGTTCCATGCTGGGTAGCCAGACATATAGTTTTGGTGTATATGGGGAAGTGCTTTCTCCTGGTGCAAATACTGCAGGTATAATTGGGTATTCTAATTCTAACGATTATGGCATGCTGGGCTATACTGATGGTACAAAAGATTATGGTGTGTACGGAGAAGGTACTAATTATGGGGTGTTTGGCTCTGCAGTTGCAACTGCAGGTGCAGCGTACGACAACACGGCATATGCCGGCGTATTTGGCGAAGGTGGTGGTGCTGCCTATAATTTCGGTGTGCAGGGCTGGGACCAAGGCTCAACAAGGCGTACCGGTGGCGTTGAGGGCGCCTACAGTGGTTCGACCTGGGGAGCCTTGGGATACCTTGCCAGTAGCGGAACATCGTATGGCCTTTATTATAATGGTGGTACATCAAACGGAACTGGATACCTGCCCGATGCTACCATTAAAGGAATAGGCCAGGGCGGCTGGGGCGGTATAATAGGTAGCTGGACACGTGGCCAGGTTATGGGTTCTGTTGCATGCGGTGAACTATTTGCTTCGTATAATTTAGGTAATGCATATACATCGGGTTATTCTGCCGAAGTGGTAACTGTTAAAGATAAACGTGTGGCTGCCTATGCAGTAACATCAACCGATATTAAAGTGTATAACGATGGCACCGGAAAACTCACGGGCGGCAGAGCGCACGTTCAGTTCGATGAGAATTTTGCTCAGCTTATAGGCGAAAATAAACCTGTTGTTACCGTAACCCCGATGGGTCAGTGCAATGGCGTGTATATTACCAATGTTACTGCTAAAGGCTTCGATATTGTTGAACAAAACAACGGAAGTTCAGATGTTGAGTTTTCATACATAGTTGTGGGCAAACGCTTAGATGCAGAAAATAAACCAACCCTGCCTGATGCACTTGCCAAAAAAGATTTTGATGAGAAAATGAAGGGTGTGATGAATGATGAAACAAATAAAGAACAAACAGGAACCCCTGTTTGGTGGGATGGTAAACAGGTGAGGTTTGACGCGCCACCCGAAGAGATAAAAAGAGAATTTAAAAGGCCTAAAATAGAAAGTGAAAGATTAGCGCCGCCTAAATAAGTTGTTTAATGAAAAAATTGTTCCTGCTGATATTAACTTTTTATTGTACCACTTTGTTTGCACAAAACAATAGCGATATGAAAGCTATTGTATATACCCTGGCCAGCGATTCAATGCAGGGTAGGGAGGCAGGAAGCAGTGGCGAAATGAAAGCTAAGGACTATATTCTGAATTATTGCAAAAATATTGGGCTTACATCATTTAATGGCTCATATATTCAAAAATTTCCGTTCAAAAAAGATGTACGGACAGATACTGCAATGAATATAATTGGAATGATAGATAATAAAGCTGACTCGACCATAGTTATCGGTGCGCATTACGACCATATCGGTTTGGGTGGAATTAAATCGAAGTCGCTCACTTCATCTAAAATACATCCCGGCGCTGATGACAATGCAAGTGGTGTTGCCATTATGATATCACTGGCTACACAGTTAAAAAAGCAGGCAAGCAAAAAGTATAACTACCTGTTTGTTGCTTTTTCAGCCGAAGAAGAAGGCTTGTATGGTTCAGAGGCATTTGTAAATATGATAAAGGATAAAATGAAAGTAAAAGCAATGTTCAACCTGGTAATGATGGGCAGGCTTGATGAACGGGAACCGACTCTCAAAATTACACGCCACAGTTACGATAATAAATACGACTCGGTATTGATAAAAGCTGCCGCAACTAAATTTCAATTGCACATAACCGATGAGAATATAAGTTTTACCGATGCAGGTGCTTTTACCAATAATGGCATTTGTGCATTGTCGTTTACTACAGGTATGGAAGACGATTACCACAAAACAAGCGATACGGCAGATAAAATAAATTATGCGGGCATGGCGGTTATAGCCGGATATTTAGACGATTGTATTTATACAATTTGCAACCCTGGGTCACACACAGTTAATTATATCCTGAAATGAAACGACTGTTATATATAATATGTTTACTTGTTCCGACCATTGGTTGGGGACAGGGGCGCATAAATATAACCAGCGCGTATATAAATATTTCGGGTGGGGTTAAGGCTACACCTGTTTATGTTGTAGTGGGTAATCCGGCTACTACTGCCATAAGCCGTAGTACCTCCGGTGGCATAATTTCCGAAGGGGAGTTTAACCAGGTATTGTGGAATATAGGAACTAGTACAGGTTCGTATGTGGTGCCCTTTGTAAATACAGTAACTGCTGGAGATTATTACATTCCCTTAACCTATAATATAACTACTGCTGCTGTGCTTAACGGCGTGCATACGGGTGGAATGGTCTTTGCAACCTATGGTGGAGAAAGTGCTGAGAATTATTCAATACCTAATGAATACGACAATACCTTGTATATGCCTTTACAGGTTACCAGTATGGATAACAAGGCCACCGGCACCGATGATTCCAAATATGTAGTTGATCGTTTCTGGATAATTGACGGGCTGAATTATTCTAATCCTAATTACTATTCCACACCACCTGCCGCTACCATTACGTTTTCATTTACCGACGGGTCGATGTATACTGAAATAGGTACGAATAACACGATTACAGAAGCTAACCTGGAGGCACAACGATGGAATAGTACATCAGGTACCTGGGGCGACTGGACAGGCGCTGCAACTATTACAGCCGGTGGAGCTTCAAAGGTTGCCACTGCTGCGGGAGTAGCCGTTACCACGGCCAATATGTTCAGGGCATGGACATTGGTTGATAATACCCAACCATTACCAATTCAATTGGTTTCATTTACAGCGGACTGTAACAATGCAACTGCATTACTTAAGTGGACAACTGCCACAGAAACCAATAACGATTATTTTACCATTGAAAGAACGCTGGATGGAGTTAATTACCAGGTTGTAACCACTATTAAGGGTGCCGGCAACAGCAGTACCGCACACAATTATTCTGCTATTGATGAAAGCCCTTTAAATGGCGTATCATATTACCGTATTTCGCAAACCGATTTTGACGGCACGGTAACACATTTAAATACAATTGTATATCAACCTTGCGGAGATGAGGAAAGCATTAATGCATTTACACTTAATAATAGTATTATAGATGTGCAGATAAACTCAAATACAGATGAAGTGTATACCTTAACTATAATGAATACGCTCGGGCAGCGAATTGTGACCGAAACAAAGGGAGTTAAAATGGGTATGAATGATTACAGGTTGAACCCTAAGGTTGTGCATGGCACCTATATAATACAGGTTGTAGGGAAAGATAAAGTGTATAGCAAGAAACTATACCTGGGTAATTTGTAAAAGCTTTTAGGCTATTTACGTAGTTTTGCCAAACATTACCACTAAATGGATACAGAATTATTAAGTGATGCAACAAGTGATGTTCAAGCCGAACGTTCGGGCTACATACCTGTTTGGGTATTTTGCCTGCTGTCCTTTCTTTCGTTTGGCTTGTATGATGTATATTGGTTTGTAATCAATTGGCGGTACATACGCGATAAAGAAGATGGAAATTATAATGCTGTACTGAAAGGCATTTTTCCTTTCATCTTTGGTTATTCACTTTTCAGAAAGTTCTATCGCATTGCAACGGAAAATGGATATAAGGGAAATCCGCCTTTATTTATTCTGTTAGTGTTATATATAACATGCAGGCTTTTTGTTTATTTCGATCTCGGGCTTATTTCCATGTTTGCATTTGTATTCCTTATTCCGGTTATTCAAATGATGAACTTTTACTACCTGGCGCAACCCAATTACCGGCACCGTAATGGTTTTACTAAAGGAGATGGTATATTCCTTGCCATTGTATGGGGGATTATAATACTATTGATTTTTGTAGAAGTAAATACCCGGATGAAATAAGTGGCTACACTTTCAGTAGCTTTGCAAGGCATAAAAAATAAATAACCTGTTATGAAGCCAAAACTTAAAATATACCCGCTTGAAGAGCTGAATAAACTATCGAAGAACACGATACTCGAAGTGCTTGATATACGCATTACAGGAGTAGGTGAGGACTATATTGAAGCAACCATGCCGGTAGATAAACGCACACATCAGCCATATGGTATATTACATGGTGGCGCTTCGGTTGTACTTGCCGAAAGCCTGGGCAGCATTGCAGCAGTACTTACCATTGACACCGAAAAGTTTCAGTGTATGGGCATTGAAATAAATGCCAACCATGTTAAAGCAGTAAAAAGTGGACTTGTTACTGGCAGGGCCACTCCTATACATGTCGGCCGCACTACACAGGTGTGGAATATTGAAATACGGAACGAAACCGGCGACCTTGTATGCATAAGCCGCTTAACCATGGCCGTGGTACCCATTGTAACTAAATAAATTAATTACCTGAAATGTTAGTGCTTTGCGGGTGGTTCGTAATATGAGTTTGCATTTTCAAAGGCCTCATACTTGTATTTTATGGCCATCAGTAACTCATAATCGGTAGCATTCTTTATAAAGTTGTCGCTGAAGTTCAGGTAATCAATGAACGAGTCGAATTTAGAATCATCCAGATCGATAATATCGTTCTTAATGTATAAATGAAAAATGTCTTTTAATACTTCGCGCCTGTTCTCTTCATCCTGCAGTTCGGCTACCTTACGTTTCGATTGTTCCATTTTATTGAACCGCTCAAACAGGTAACTGATAGGGCTGGAAATATCATTTGCGTAAATATCTGTTTTAGGAATATTGCCCAGCTGGTTCTTCCTCACATCTATTTCATTCAGGCTTTTGGTGGGGTATACTCTTACCTCAGCAAGGCTTAAGCGCAAACTATCAAGCATAACGTGAATAGTATAGCTTGGCTTATAAGCAGAATCGTTGAGGCATATTTTTTTTACCGCAAAACCACTTGCCGTAAATAATATAGTATCGCTATGCTGGGCTGTTACCTTAAATATTCCGCCGGGCGCTGCCAGTGTTCCTTCCGATGTGCGTTCGTTCACAACTACTACCTGGTACAGGTTCTCACTACCATGTATATCGGTTACCTTACCACTAATGGTAATTGCCTGGTTGGTTTGTGCAAAACTGCCTGATGCCAGTGCAGTAAAAGAAAGAAACGCGCAAATGTGCTTTTTCAAAATGAACAAGTATAAACATCAAAGGTAAGCTAATGAATAAAAGATCTTTGTTAAAAAAAGATAAAAGCATAAAAAAGCCCTCCCGAATGCTCGGGAAGGCTTTTAGAATAGAAAAAATGTAATGTTAGCTTACGGGTACCGGTGCAGGCGCTCCTGCCGGGCCAACGTATTTAATGCTGCTGCTAAAGGCCATTATAGCCATGAAAATAATATTCAGGAACAGAAGGCCAACTGTAAAACCAACTCCTTGTCCGTAGCTCTTGGAAAACAGGTTAACATACTTAATACCAAGGTATATATTGTAAAAAGGTATCAGTAATAAAAACATATGCCACCATGGCTTACCAATAATTTCAAGGAATACAATTAAATTGTAAATAGGAATAAGGCATGCCCATCCTGGTTTACCTGCTTTGGTAAATATCCGCCATTCGCAGATAATAACAAATACCATAATGATACCGACAACCAGCAGGTATCCCATTAAAAGTGCCATAAGACCGCTGGTGTTAATTTGTGGAGTGTTTTCCATGTGAAGTGTTTTTTAGAGTTGTTATTATTTGATTTTCAATAAGTCCTGCGACTTATTCCATTGTCACAAATATATAAAAATCAATATAAGTTCCAATTTTTTTGCGACATAAATACACCTAAAAGGTTATAGTTTCATGATTTTTTCAGTGACCTTATTATTCATTCGTTCTTCATCTTACTTTTTTTATCTTTGACCTACAATCTTCAATTAGTATTAACTAAAAACAAACAGAATCATGAAAACTCTACGAATTACATTATTTACATCGGTGGTAGCTTTAGCTGCTACATTATTTACAGGTTGCGGTGGTGCTGAAGGCCCTGCAGGTGCTACCGGCCCTACAGGCCCTTACGGCCAACCAGGCGATTATTTTACATTTACATCAAATACTGCCGATTGGAGCCCTAGTGTTGGTTCAGATGGATTCAATTACGAGATTGCCGGATACCAAAATGGCAACATTGGAACAGATTTAACTGCAAGCAGTATTGCTACAGGTGTTGTGGCTGTATATTTTCAAACATCATCTCCAAATGGCCCATGGGTTCCGCTTCCTGCTACCTACCCAATTGGTGTAGGTGTTGAACAAACATTGACCTTCAACTATAACGTTAATTCACTGGTACTTCAAATTCAGAATTCAGATAACAGCGCTCCGGCTTCACCAAATCCGTTTAATGTAAATGTGGTGGTTATTCCTACCGCAGTTATTAAGCAACATCCTGGCCTTAACACCAAGGATTATTATGAAGTTATGCAAGTGTTGAAATCTGTAAAAGCAGGTAATCTTTAATAGTGTATTTTATTTTAATGAAAGCCCTGTAGCGTTTTGTTGCAGGGCTTTTTTATTCCCACAACGAAAGGGTACTGCTCTGCTGCTTAATTTCGTTGGCCTGCATATCAGCCTCAGGGTATTGGGTAATAAGGCTCTTGATCTGTTGCTCATTAATACCCGGCTTCACCCATTCTTTCTCATATTGCTGCGGTAAAATAAGCGGCATGCGCTTTTTTGTATTGTGAATGTGGGCCATAAGCGGGTTGGCCGGAACCGTTATTATACTGAAGCCTTTAAATATCTCACCTGTATTAGTGTTTACCCATTCGTCGTACAAGCAACCTAAGGCAAAAAGCACTGTGCTCTTCAGATGAATAAAAAACGGTATGGTGTGTTTGCCATTATGCTGGGTTTCATAAAAACCATTTATAAGAATCAGGCAACGTTTTGTTATAATGCTTTTGAACGAGGGCTTGTCAAACAATGTTTCACTTCGTGCGTTAAGTGTTGCGTTCTGTATTTCGGCAGCTGCTTTTTCGTCTTTGACCCAGTTGGGCACAAGGCCCCATTCCATCAACTGTATCTTGGTATTGTCTTCGCTGGTAATTACGGGTAGGTGAGGATGACTGAAACCTGATGCTTCTTCCTGTTCGTGTAATTCTTCCAGCTTTTGTTCAAACTCTGCATCAAATCGTTTCTGAAGCTCCTCAATGCTGGCTTTTGCTTTTACCTTGTAACACATTATTTTTTCTGATATGGAATATTCCTTACCCTGGTATAGTCTTCAAAAATATCATTACGTTTTAATATCAGCATATCGTTCTTCAGGTAAATTATCTTGTTGCACAGCTTATCTTCAAGAGGCATTTTGTTTTTGTAATAGCGAAACGTTTCTTCGAGGTACCACGAATTCTTTTTTTTGTAACGTGTGCTGTCGCAGCTTTTATCAGTCACCCTGAAACGTACCCTGCCCGAGCCCGATGTGCGAACCATGCGGTGCATCATGCTGTCGCCATAAAAAACAAGTACCACATTGGTGTCGTCATCCATGCGCCATGCACCCTGCAATTCTGCTTTCAGTGTATCGGCATAAGTAGTTTGAGCCCTGGTTTGAAAGGTTAGGCAAATAAAAAATAAACAAGCATATGTTGCCAAGCGGATCATGCTGCCAAAAATAAATAAATAGTAATTAGTATTGAGTATGTAGGACTGAGTAGAAGGTCGTTGATAGTGATTGAGAATAGTGTCTAATAGCTGATAAGCATATTCAATACTATGTACTAAAATACTATTTCGCTGCAGGTTTATAACAATCGGGGCAAGGCTTAAGGTGGTATTTGTTTACTGCATCGGTAAGGGTTACCTTTTTTACCTTATCACCTTTTTTAATTTCCTTGCAATCGTCGGCTTTATGGTAATAGGGTTGCTTGGTGTCGGCTACATCAATATACACATATTGCGAGGGGCGCACATAGTTGGTAAATGATGTTGTTGTGGTAAATATGGTAAGTGCAAGCAATAGTGTTTTCATATAGTAAAGTGTTGTATAGCAAATATACAACAAAAAAACCGCTAAGTTTCCTTAGCGGTTTTTAATTAGAGAGGTATGGGTATTTTATTACTGAACAATAACTTTAGTTATACCTACTGCATTACCATCGGTAATACGAGCAATGTACATACCTGCAACCAGGTTTTTGTCATTAACCGAAATGTTGGTTGGCATACCGGGAGTTAATTCAACTTGCTTGGTGCAGATCTGGCGGCCGGTAATGTCATAAATGTTCAAACTGTACATACCTGTTACGTTAGCTGTGCAGGTAAAGTTTACATTGTTTGCGTTACCAATTCCTAATGTTTTGAAAGCGATAGGTTCAGATGCAAGTGTTTGAATACCTACTGGTGCATACTGAAGAGCAAAGTTGTCAATTGCAGATGTGGTACGGCTACCAGAGCCGCTTGTTTTTGCAAGGCTGCTGATACGTATCCAAACCGGCCCGGTTTGGTTATCAAGTGCAGAACCAAAAGTAACAGCTATCTGGTTACTGGTGAATTGAGCATTACCGCTTGTCATAGTACCACTTACGGGGGTAACAGGGGTGAATGTGGTTGGTGCAGCACCAAAGCCATAGTCAACGGTCCATGTTGTAGTTCTTGTGCTCCTTATGTCTAAGCCTTGTAATTCAAATGCAAGGTTGAAACTTTTCAAGCCTGTTGTATTTGCCAGTTCGAATGCAAAAGAAACACCAGGATCGTAACCAGGATATGTAGTACCTGAGGCTTGGCGAATACCTAAAGCTCTGTTTGTAACAGCCAATTGTTGTGCGCAAGTCATTGAATCGGTAGAGCCATCATATGATGCACAATTTTTAAAGCCATGTCCGAAAACATCAGAAGCGCAATCGGTAGTATCGAACCATGCACCCCAAGCAGCACCTCCTGTAAACGCATAAAGAGTACCGAGGCTTGTGCTGGTAGCTGAGTAATAGGTAAACCAACCAGCAGGTAATCCGTTGGCAATGGTGTCGAAGTTTTGTACGTAGGTTGTGCTTAATGGGTTAAGGGTAAGCTGAGCGTTTGTGGTAAGCGCTGCCAATGCAAGTGATACTAAAATGTAGAGTTTTTTCATTTAATTGTGTTTATTGTTATTATTAGTTTAGGTTGCCTTTAAGAGGGTCTTTTTTTACGTGTGCAAACCTACCCAAATAGGGTTTTGAAAGTATTAACATAATATTACCAATTTGTTAAGGGTGGAGAATGGTTTTAGAGCAAACTAGTTACTTGGGTTGCTCTTCCTGCTTATTGTGTAAGGGATGCAAATGTGTTTTAGGGTCGTTGGTTTTATCGGTAAGTTCATTACCAATAAAATAACCCAATGCCTGTGTTGAAGGGTACAGGTCGAATATTACTTTAAGTATGGCTACAAGCGGCACGGCAACTATCATGCCCGGTATGCCCCATATCTGGCCACCAATAAGCAATGCAACTATGGCAACAAAAGGGTTAACACTTACACGTGAACCTACAATACGCGGTGTAATTAGGTTCGATTCGAGTATTTGTATGGAGAACATTACAGCCATTACTGCCACGGCAGGAAATATGGTGTCTTTTGTAACTAAGGCATAAAGCGCAGTTATTAACGCCCCTATTGTAATACCTATATAAGGTATAACGGTAAGCATGGCTGCCAGAAAAGCAAAAAATATAGGGTGATCGATACCAATAATTAATAAGCCAACACTGTTAAGTGTTCCTATTATACTTATAACCATAATCAGGCCAACCAGGTAATTTTGCACCAGTTTTTGAATCTCATGAATAAGTCCGCTGGCCTGGCTTTGCGATTCGTCGGCTAATAATGCAAATGCAAAGGTTTTAAACGCACGGTTGTAAAATAAAAAGCAAAATATATATACAATTATCAGCACAAGTGTGCTCATAATATTTGTTGTTCCTGAAATGGTTCCTGAAACCAACACGCCGGTATAATCGAGCAGTTTATTTTTTGCGTTGGCAATAAAATTATTTATTGTTCCTTCTGTTTCAAAATGGCCGGCAACATATATTTGCAGTGCATTGAATTTGCTGTTTATTTTACCAGATAAGCCACCCGCATCGGCCATCATAGATGTAAGTTCCCGACTTACTAGTGATATTAATGTAATGAGTACCACAAACACTATCATCATGGTAATGATCACAGAAAGCGCATTGGGTAGTTTCCAGTGTTTCAGTTTTTTGTAAACGGGGTACAGCAGCATTGATATAAGTCCTGCAATAACAATGGGTAATAAAAAATCTTTGGTGTAAATAAGTATAATAGTGCCCAACACGGCTATAATAAGCCAGCTTGCAAGTTTCATGGTGAAGGGATATTCTTTCATACTTGCAAAGGTATAAATTAAGGGGTATAAAAGGATGATGAGCAAAATCATGTTATAACCTGATGTTATTCATATAGGTTTTTAGTGGTGCGGATAACTTTGTTGTATGACGCGCAAGTTCAAACATGAGGTTTTTGCAATGCTCGATGCTGACGATCATCACAACATGCCGAGCAAGGTGTTCAATATTTTTCTTATCGCAATTATTTCGCTCAACGTGCTGGCTGTGTCATTGGAAACTGTCGAGGATTTTTATACGTTGCATAAAAATTTGTTCTATGGCTTCGAGGTGTTTTCAGTTGTGGTGTTCACAGTTGAATATATATTGCGGGTATGGTCGGTAACTGCATCTGATAAAGCGAAATATGCGCACCCGCTATGGGGTAGGTTGCGTTTTATGTTCACTTTCAGTTCCCTTATCGACCTGCTCGCATTTCTTCCTTTTTACCTGCCTATGTTCATAGGCTACGACCTGCGATTTATCCGGGTGTTGCGTTTGCTCAGGCTTGTACGCATACTCAAAATATCGCGCTACATGCATGCTACCAATATGATATCAGCGGTATTCAAAGCCAAGCGCGAAGAACTTGTGATAAGTTTAATGCTTATTGTTTTTTTAATGATAATGGTGTCGAGCATTATGTTTTATGTAGAGCATGATGCCCAGCCAACCGTGTTTGCAAGTATACCCGAAACTATGTGGTGGAGCATTTCAACGCTAACCACATCGGGTTATAGTGGTATGTACCCACTCACCGCAATGGGCAAAACACTGGCTTCGGTAATTTCCATTTTAGGTATTGGCCTGGTGGCATTACCAGCTGGTATTTTTGCATCGGGCTTTTCAGAAGAGATGAAAAAACTTCACGATGCACACGTGGCACATGAAAAGAAATATTGCCCGTATTGCGGGAAGGAGCAGTAATGACGGCAGTGGAATTTCAAGAAATTAAACCTTTCTATATTTGAAGTATCTAACCTGAAAGATAACCTCCTTGCTGTGAAAAAACTACTCCCCATTCTATCATTTTTTTTATTCCCTTTTTTTACAGAAGCACAATCTCAAATATCGGGATACATAAGCCTGCAGTATATAAGTGGGACTACATACAAAGTAACGGTCACTGATTATACATTAGGTGACCCGGCAAATGATAGTGCTTGTGGGACTTTGACCGACCTGGATTCATTGCGTTTGTATTATGGTGATGGAACTTCAGATTTACTGTACCGTTCCAATGGAAATACTTACCCGCCAGATACTATTCCCGGAGGAGTTTCTGTATGTACCTGCAATAAGGTCAACATATATACCAGCCAACATACTTTTCCAGGCGCGGGTTCATACCATATATGGTTTAATGGTGGAGCGCGGATTGCGAACATAGTGAACATGGTGAACTCCACGAGTACCAGCATGATTGTATTCAATGCAATTAATATAGGCCCAGCAGGTGATAATATTACGTTTCCCGATATAACAAATACACTTGCTTGTAGTTTTGGTTGCACTGCGGAGTGTTATGCTTTTAATCCGGAAGTTACTGCACCTGCAGGTGACAGTATATCTTACAATCTTGCGAATATTAATGCCCCCGGGTATTTTACACCTAAGAATATTAGCTTGGATAGTGTTACGGGCTCCTTTTCATGGTGCAATCCTGACTCTGTGGGTGTTTACAATTTTGCTATGGAGATTATAACCTATAAAGCAATAACCGTTAGTGGCAAAACATATCGCGTTCCGGTTGATACAGAAGAAATGGAATTCCAAACTACCATTCAATCTACTTGCCCATCCGGCATAAATGAAATAACCAATTCTGGTGGGTATACTATTTATCCTAACCCTGCTAACAATGTAGTCCATATAAATGGAAATGATGAAAACAGTAAAATAGTTACCATATACAATATTGTGGGGCAGGCCGTAATTGGTCAGAAAGAAGAACAGGGAGAGTTTTCTATTAATACATCTGGCTTAGCGAATGGTATTTACTTTGTGAATATAAAAGAAGAATCGGGAAGAAGTTATGTTATGAAGTTGGTGAAAGAGTAGGTTGTGAAGAATAAGATTAGTATGAGTGGCTTTAGTTTCATGAGAGATCTATTCGTAAATATCTTTTCTATCGCCAATTGCAATAACATCAACTAATAAAATGTGGTCAATTACTTCGTAAATAATGCGGTAATTACCTTTTCGTATTCTATAACCCGGGCGGCCTTTTAGTTTTTTATATCCGTGTGGTCTAGGGTTATCGGCTAAACTCCAAATAGCTGATATAATGGGTTCAGCTACATGGTCAGAAAGTTTATCTAATTGTTTTTGAGCAGACTTGGTAATGGTTACAGAATACTTAGGCATTCTTCCTTTTTTTACGCTTTTTCACATATTCATCAAACGGAATACTGGGCTCATTCAGCGTTTTTACCTTGTCATATAATTTAATGTCTTCCAATTCTTCAACCTCTTCAAGCATTTTTTTATATTCTTTAATAGGAAGAACCACGGCAGTTTTATTGCCATCACTATCTGTTATGAATTGGGTTTTGGTTGCCATGTGCATTAATGTATGAATACAAATTTAGGAAATTTCAGGAAGATATTGTCTGAATTATTCAACAATGAGTAATCTAATTCTTAACCTAAACCTGTTTCTTTTTTACTATGTTTGTTAAAACCGAATTCATCTGCGCAACCAAAAACAAAAAATAGCATCTAATAAAAAACAAATTGCTCTTTTAGCTCTCCCCCTTGGGGGAGCCGGAGGGGTGCAAAAAACAATCCCCTATGAAAAAACTCCTACTAACTTATTCCTTATTCCTTACCACTTACTCCTTACTTTTTGCACAGCCAACAACCTTTACTGCGCATGGCATTGGTGGTGGTGGGGCGCAATATAGTCCGAGTATTAATCCGGCTAATCCGGCTGAGATATATTCAAGCACCGATATGACCGACCTGTATCATTCAACCAATAGTGGCGCCAGCTGGAGTGTGATAAATTTCAAACAAATAACGGGGGGCCATTTTGCCAAGGTAGAATTTACGGCCAATAACAACATAAGGTATTGCTTAAGTGAAGATCATGTAAGTGAAAACCTTGTGCCTGTAAAAAGTACCGATGCTGGCGTCAACTGGAATGCTGTAACTGACCCCACAGGCGGAAATGGTGCATGGACCCTGGTTGCCAACCCGCAGGATTCTATGCAGATAATTGTGTCGGATTACAATAATTTTTATTTGTCGAACGATGGTGGTAAAACATTTGGCGCTGCTTTTTATACCGACAATGGAAGTAACGGAGCTTATATAGCCGGTACTTTTTTCGATGGCAATAATATATATATATGTACCAATAAGGGCATGATAGTTTCAACCAATAAAGGAAGCACCTGGTCAGCGCTTAATACAGGTGGGGTAACCGAAGATTTTGCTTCATTTGCCGGAGCCAAGGTGGGAAGCACAACCCGTTTTTTTTGTGTTACACAAAGTTCAGGCGATGTATATGTAGGCATTGATGGGCAGAGTGCCAGTGGCTACGCCAGCGTATATACTATGACGTATCCCGGTACCTGGTCGGCCTGCACCACCGGAATTGTATCGGGCGACGATCCTTTTTATGTGCGCATGGCAGCCAACAATATCAACGAAGCCTTCCTGGGCGGATCGAGCAGTGCCGGTAACCCCATGATACTGAAAACTACCAATGCAGGCGCTAGCTGGGCATATGTGTTCAACACTACCACTAACCAGAACATTCAAACGGGCTATTGCGGTTCGGGTGGAGACCTGGGTTGGGGATGGCCTGGCGCTGTATTCGGGCTCGATGTATGCCGAAATGATAGCCTCGACATAGTTGAAACCGATGAAGGCTTTATGCATAAAAGTACCGACGGTGGCAAAACCTGGCAGGCTGCTTATGTTCCTCCGGCTGAACTGAATGCTGCTAACGCCAATACCCCAAAAGGTAAATACTATCAGACTAACGGTATTGAAATGACATCGGCCTGGGACCTGCAATGGTACGATTCATTACATGTACTTGCAGGCTATACAGATATTAATGCAGTACGGAGTAACGACGGTGGCAAATCGTGGGGATTTGATTGCAGCGGACTTACCTTAAACACTACCTATAAGTTTCTTAAAAACCCGAGTAATAAAGTGGTGTATGCAGCCACATCGAGCATACATGATATGTACCAGAGCACCCGCCTTACGGATGCCATTATAGACGTTGGAAATGGAGCCCTTATGTACAGTACCGATACCGGAAAGACCTTTAATACCATGTACAATTTCGGTAAGCCTGTAATATATCTTGCCCTCGACCCGACCAATGCTACCCGTATGTATGCCAGTGTAATAAATCATAAAGGTAGTGGCAATGCAGGTGGTATTTGGGTGTCGAATAACATTAACCTGAACGCTTTGGCTACCTGGACACATTGCCCGAACCCGGCACGTACCCAGGGCCACCCGATGGATATTGTGGTGCTGAACGATGGTACAGTGGTAACTACCTTTTCTGGCAGAAGAAATGCAACCAACTTTACCGATAGCTCAGGTGTATTTGTAAGCACCAACCAGGGAACAAGCTGGACCGATGTAAGCGCAGCAGGTATGAAATACTGGACCATGGACCTAACCGTAGACCCGAACGATGCAACCCAGAATACCTGGTACGTTTGTGTGTACAGCGGCTGGGGTGGGGCCGCTAACGGGCAGGGTGGGCTTTACCGCACAACTAACCGCGGAACAAGCTGGACCAAGATCGTAAATTCAATAAATTCTAACAACGGAGACACTACAAGTTGTTTCTCTATAACCTTCGACCCGGTAAATAAGGGAGCAGCTTATTTAACTACTGAAACAGGCGGGCTTTATTACACAGCAAATGCTGAAGCAACCAAGCCGGTTTTTACATGGGTTTCGGCTTATCCTTTTGAACAACCAACAAGAGTATATTTTAACCCATATATTAAGAGTGATCTATGGGTAAATAGTTTCGGAAACGGAATGGAAGTGGGCGTGGTTCCTATACTTACTTCAGTTAACAATATTTCGAATGAAAGTGGTAGTGTAAAAGTATATCCTAATCCTAATCATGGCATATTCACTATTGAGTCGTCAGTGGTTAGTGGTCAGTCTGTAGTTGAGCTGTATAACATGCTTGGCGAGAAAGTATATTACGAAGCCGTAATTCGTAATTCGCAATTCGTAATTGATATAAGCAATCAACCAACAGGTGTTTACCTGTACCGCATTACAAATACCGATGGTAGTCTGGTTTCAAGCGGTAAGCTTATAAAGGAATAATTTAGTATTTTTATTCTGCTAATCAGAGGATTCACTATCTCCATGCAGAAAAAAAAAGTACTTACTTATATCATATTCTTTGTTACCTGCTCTTTGGTTTTTGCCCAGCAAAAAGCCACACATGTAATTGATTCGCTTGCCAAAGTACTTGCCTCTGCAAAAAGCGATACCAATAAAGTAAAAACACTTAACCTGCTTAGCGAAAAGCTGTATAAAGCAGGTGATAAGGATAAATCGCTGCAATATGGCATTGACGCGCTCGACCTTGCAAATAAGCTTTATTATAAACCGGGTCAAGCGAATGCACTTATGCGCATTGCTTCCGCTAACTACGCCAAGCTTAAATATGCCGATGCCTTGCGTAACTATCAATTGGGCTTGAATATTGAGTTGCAGTTAAAAGACACATTTCAAATGGCCATTTTTTATACCCGCATTGGGCTGGTATATTTCAGGCAGGCGAATTTACCTGAGGCCTTACAGGTAGATTTTACAGCACTTAAGTTAAGGCAGGAGATTCACGACTCTGCAGGAATGTCGACCTCATTTATAAACCTTGGGAATGTATATTCTGAACAAAGCAACTATGTTGAAGCATTAAAGAATGAAAAGCAGGCGCTTAAAATTGCGATCAGGTTCAAGCAGGCAAATAATACATCGGCATGTTATAATAACCTTGGCGGCATTAATGTAAAGCTGAAGCAATACGATACTGCCATTGCCTATTTTAAAAAGGCGCAAGAGCTGGAAGAAAAGATAGGCGACGAGGAGGGCGTTGCCATTGTGTTCGATAACCTTGCTGAAATATGCATTGACGAGGCAAAGTTTACCGAAGCCATGGATTATACTATAAAGGCCAGGGCATTAATGAAACAAATAGGGTATAAGCGCGGAATAGAACCGGTTTATATTCATATGGCTCAAATATGTAACGCAACAAGGCAATATGCCAGGGGTAAATTATATGCCGATACGGTTTTAACATTATCAGGGCAAACAGGCAGTAAAGATTATATTGAAGCAGGGTACGAGTGTTTGTCGCGGGCTGATAGCGGCCTGGGCGATTTTAAAGCTGCCCTTGCCAACTATCAGCTTTCGGTAACATGGCACGATAGCCTTACCAGCGATGAGAACACCAAAAAAACCGTGCAGGCCGAAATGAATTATGCCTTCGACAGGAAACAGGATGCCGAAAAAGCAGAACAGGATAAAAAAGACATTATTCAGAAAGAGCAATCGCGCAAGCAGCAAATAACCATATATTTTATCAGCGGGTTTCTGTTGCTGGTTGTGTTTTTTGCATTATTTATTACGCGCAGCTTGCAGCAAAACAGGCGTAAAACAATTATTATAAGCAAGCAAAAAGAAGAGGTAGAACTACAGAAAAGCATGGTTGAAAAGCAAAACGAATTGATAGAGCAACAGAAAGCTATTGTAGAAGAAAAGAATAAGGATATTACTGACAGCATTAAATATGCATCGCGCATACAAAGGGCATTGCTCACAACCGATGAGTACATTGGTAAACAACTGAAAGAGTATTTTATTCTGTTCAAACCACGCGATATTGTATCGGGTGATTTTTATTGGGCCTATGCTTCGCCACCGCAGGTGGGCGAGGGCTGGGGTGAAGCTTTTTACATTGCCTGTTGCGATTGTACCGGCCATGGAGTACCCGGCGCATTTATGAGCTTGCTTAACATTACCATGCTGAACGAAGCAATAATAGAGCGCAAAATAATACGACCCGATTTTGTATTGAACGATATACGCACAAGTATTATAAAAGCGCTTAACCCCGATGGAGCCGATAGTGGTAAAGATGGCATGGACTGCTCACTGGCCATGATAGATTTTAAGAATAATGTGTTACAAACCAGTTGTGCCAATAACCCGGTGTGGATAGTAAGAGGCACGGAACTGATAGAGATTCCTGCTGATAAAATGCCTGTAGGTATACAGCATGGCGAGCAAAAGCCATTTACAGTACATACTATAAACCTGCGTAAGGGCGATGTAATATATATGTTCACCGATGGCTATGCCGACCAGTTTGGCGGCCCAAAGGGCAAAAAGTTTAAATACAAAGCTTTACAGGAAATACTTATTGCCAACTCACAACGGCACATGAGTGAGCAAAAAGCGATTCTGGAAGTTACATTTGAAGAATGGAAAGGCGAGCTTGAACAAGTTGATGATGTGCTAGTAATTGGGGTACGTATTTAGTTATTCGCAATGCTTTTCGCGGAATTTAATTGCATCGCTGTTACCAAGCCCGGCAGCATCTTCCATATCACTGCAGGCATCCTCTAGGTTATGGTTCTTGAATTCCAGCATTCCCCTCTGGTAAAATGAATCAGCATCTTCAGGGTCCAGTTCAATAGCTTTTGAAAGATCGTCAATAGCTGCTTTTGTTCTGCCCATCTCTATCAGGCTGATAGCTTTGTTGTAATATGCATTTGAAAAGGTAGAATCGTAATAAAGAGCAGCATCAAAATAATCCAGGGCAACCTTATTATCTCCATATAATCGCAAAGTGTATCCCAGGTAATTGTATGTGTAGGCATCGGTAGAATCACGGTCCAGTGAGGTACAGAAATCGTCAATGGCATTATCAAGGTCCCATAAATTGGTATATGAAACGGCCCGGTTAAAATAGGTGTTTGCATTGTTCGAGTCCAGTTCAATTGATCGGTTAAAATCGAGTATGGCAAGACTGTCTTTGTTCTGCTTCTGCAACACATATCCACGATAATTATAGGCATAGGCATCGTTAGGCGCCAGCTCAATTACCTTATTAAAGTCAGTCAGCGATCGGTCCAGTTTACCAAGATTGCAAAGTGATATGCCTCTGTTGAAGTAAGCATTTTCAAAATCATGGTCTATTGCAATTGCCCTGTCAAAATCGGGTAATGCCAGGCTATCCTTGCCTTCCTGGCTCAGTGCATATCCCCTGTAATTATATGAGTGAGCATCGTTACTGTTCATAGATATGCTTATGTTAAACTTGCCAACGGCCTTATCGTATTCGCCTAAACGTGCATGCGCGCTGCCCAGGTCATAATAGTCATCGGCATCACTTGCATCCTGCTCCAGGGCTTTTCTGAACTCGGGCGTGGCAAGACTATCCTTTCCCATATCTGATAAGCAAACGCCTTTATTTAACAATGCGTTTAAAAAATCGGGGTGCAATGCCAGTGCTTTGTTATATTCCGTGAGCGCAATACTATCATTACCTAATGTGTGCCACACAAAACCTATATAATTATCAGCGTAATAATCTTCCGGGTTCAGTTTCAGGTCCTTTTTAAAATCGGCAATGGCTTTCATATCCCTGCCGGTTCTTGAATAAGCTACGCCCCGGTTATAATACGCCTCCGAATTTGTAGAGTCAAGCTCAATAGATTGGTTGTAATAGGGAATACTAAGGCGATAATATCCTTTATCGGAAAGTTTTTTTGCTTGCTTGTAAAGTTCTTTGGCTTTGTATTTATTGTATATGCCACTATTCAAAAACAGCCAGGCAGCGCTGCATATTACAACAACTGCGCTACAAATTATAAATATCTCCTTCGTTCTGCTTTTCATTATAAATGGTCAGAACCAAATGTAGGAAATATGTGCGATACTGGATAAGGTCGAAGCAAAGCCCGGTAATTTGCCGGGCTTTGTTTCAATTCATGTTTAATTAGAAGATGATTTTTGTGTTGCTAGTATTGCCTGCACTTCGCTATAGTTTCTCCAATTGGTATTAGGGTGTTGTTTTATGGCAGCCGGAGGGATAACGACAATTTTGAAGTTTGTTGTGCCCGATGGTGCACTGGTAAAGGCATATAGAACTTCTACAAGGCCCGACCGGGTATCCCAATAAACCTGGTCGCCCCAGTTTAACACATTAGGCGCAGGAAGTGCCATAAAATTTCCGGATGCAATTTCGCAGAATACCTGAACCCCATCACTGGTAACATTTGAAATAGCCGTATCAGTTATAATTGTTGTATAAAGCCCGGTACCGTCTGGCGCCCATGCTGCTGAGGCTACAGTGTAAATATGGCTCGAAATATTGGCAACCCCATTGGTTCCGTTAGTTCCGTTTTTACCATCGGCGCCGGCAGCACCGGCAGGCCCTGTAGCACCATCTTTTGTGCATGATGTAAATGCAGTTGCAATTGCAAGCATTGCGACTAAAATTGATCTTGTTGCCATGTTCTGTAGTTTTAAGATTAGTTAGTAAGAAAACATTGATTACTCTAAAAGTCCGCATTATTTACCTGAATAAAAGGCAAAATGAGTACTTCACTTACCTCAGTGAGTAGTTAACAGCTAGGGTTGAGTAAACGACATTAAGAAAAAGCTAAAAACAAGTGGCAATGCTTTATTGCACCACAATCTTCTGTACTGCTACATACTTATGTTCAGCATCAAAAGCTTTAATAAAGTAAACACCGCCAGCCAAATTTTTCCGGCTAAACTCATATTGTTTGCCAATGCATTCCATACTTTCCAGTTTACGGCCTGTAACATCATCTACTTCTAAGTAATGCAATCCGTCGGTATTGAATACAATACTTGTGCTTGTAGTAAACGGATTAGGGAAGACAGCAATATTCAACATAGTTGAAATATTTTCCACAAACAATGGTGCACCCGGAATTGTATTTACTGTGGTGTTGGTTATTATTTCAGGATTAGCATCAAAATAAATACCTGCATGGTTCTTTATTTGTGTGCCTGCAATATCGCTGCTGAGTGGCAATATGGTATACTTCACAATGCCTATGCTTAGTGTTTTACTCATAGCAGTATCAGGCAGGTTAATGTCAGTAAAGGTGAAGGTTACAATATTGCCTCCACTTATGGTAGTATTAACTTCAGCACTGCTCGATGTTACCTTTAATGTAGTTGGGTCAACAAACGGACTGAGTGTATCTACTACTACTACATTGTGCGCAGGTGCGTTGCCCGTGTTCTGAAAGTGAATAGTGTAGTTAAGCAATGTATTTGTTGTTATGTCTCCTTGCGGGTATACACTCTTTTCATTCGGATCGAAAGGCAAACCCTGGCATTTGTAGTCAGTAGGTTTTACCCAGTAGGTAACACTGT